>Ga0189276_10035_pt1 | contig 257742 bp, 238 predicted proteins | sample N26A31minimetaG_FD_130321 | JGI IMG/M metagenome (GOLD analysis project Ga0189276, IMG submission 130321) | Marine microbial communities from the Costa Rica Dome - N26 A3-1 mini metaG | ecosystem: Environmental > Aquatic > Marine > Oceanic > Photic zone | place: Costa Rica: the Eastern Pacific... | reverse complement strand
TTAAACTAAAAAAACATTATACAAATATGAGCAAAAGGAAGAAAGATCCCAATGGGGATCTACGCTTTGTTCATAAATAAACTCACCCACAAGGTTTTAGCTTGCTAAACTGACGGCTATGGCGGTGGTGCTAGGTGAAGCATATCAAAGTGAATTTTGATCTCATTATTACCAAGCTGTTCTTCTCCTATTTTCATACCTGATTCATCAAAAGAATGGACAGAATCAGGTTTAATGTATTTAAAATAAATATCCTGATTTTCAGCATCTATTCTTACTGGAGCATAAAAGGGCTTGAATATTATATCTCTATCCTTGATGATTTTGTTGAGTGTTTTTGCAAAATCCGGGACCCCAAATATCACGGTTCCGGGGGTAGCAAAAATCACGTTGGTTTTTTCTCTGACTCCAGCTTTTCTAAAAAATTCTTCAGCCAAATACATAATCTTTTGAGGCGCTCCTCCGCACTTGATTGGTGTTGTAGGTTGGGTGAAAACAGCATTGCCTCCCTTGAAATTCTTTAATACTTCCCAGGTATGTTCGGGGTCTGTGTAATTGCTACAAACAACCTTTTTATCCATTGCTTCGCTTAGCCCAGGCAATAATTCCGGTGCCATTACCAAACCCGGAGCTACTACCAAATAATCATAAGAAACATCCCCTGATTTTTCAGTTGAAACCTTATTCTGTTTAGGATCTATGGCTGAGGCCTTGTCTTTAATCCATTCCACTCCTTTGGGGATGTAGTCGACCTCCTCTCTTTCGGTATCTTTAAAATCAAAAGTACCAGCGCCTACAAGTGTCCAAGCTGGCTGGTAATAGTGTTTTTCGGAAGGTTCAATGATGGCTATTGCCAGATTTTTATCCTTACGTTTTAACTGGGCAGCAACTGTAATTCCGGCGGTACCTCCACCGATGATTACTATTTGATAATGTTTCATGATTCGGTTGTTTGACTGATAGAAAGGTATTTAAAATCAAAAGGCATTTTAGTGACTTTCATCACCTTTGCTGGGAAAGATGAGATATATCACCTTTCTGATTCAGTATTATTTTAAAAGTACGATTACTGCATTGTGACAATTATCACTAACTTCCATTTCAGTCAAGACTAGTTTCGTTTTTTTATAATTATGACAGTAGAAGAACTCAAATCAGCACTTCCAAATTTCACAGATCCAAGGCTTTTAGAAATCCTTTTGGACAAAGGTCAAATCATGCGTCTTGAGCCGGGAAAGGTTTTGATGGAGCCAGGGAAATTTATCAAAATGGTCCCGATTGTCTTGAATGGATCCATTAAGGTTTCCAGGATGGATGAAGATGGGAAAGAATTGTTTTTATACTACTTGGATGCAGGGGAGACTTGTGCTTTGTCCTTGACTTGCTGCTCCGCCTCCAAACCTAGTGAGATCAAAGCAGTAGTGGAAGAGCCTACAACCATTATAGGGATTCCAATTACAGTTCATGAACAGCTTTCTGATGAATTTAAGCAATGGAAGGATTTTGTCTCATCCACTTATCAAAGTAGGTTTCAGGAAATGTTAATAGCATTAGATGCAGTAGCTTTTAAAAGAATGGATGAGCGTTTGATGCGATATATTGTCACCAAAATGAAACAATATAAAACCAATGAGCTTCAAACTACCCATCAGGATATTGCCACAGAATTAGGCACTTCCCGAGAAGTGATTTCCAGACTTTTAAAACAATTGGAAAAGAAAAAATGGATAGAATTGGGTAGAAATATGATTTATATTCGAGATGATTTCGAAGAATTGATTTCCAAATGATCAAAGCATAACCAGAAGCGGCACATGCGTATGATAAGCCATTTCCAATGATCTACTTTTTCCGGTAACTTGCTCCCAAAGGCTTTTATGTTGATGGCACATGGCTAAAATTGAATCAGTCTTATCATCAAAATATTGGTCTAATCCTTTGATTAATTCTTTGCTTTTAATGGTGATTAGTGTAGACTTTAAATCTGGAAATTCTTCTTTTAAAAATACCTGTAAGCCCTTTTCGGCTAGTTTTTCCCGAAAATCATCACTTTTCTCAAAATGTAGGATTTCAAGAGATAATTCCCATTTTTTTGCAAGTCCAACTACCTTATGAATATATTCTTCTTCATGATTGGAGATTTCCAAGGCCAAAGTAATTTTTGTAATTGAAGAGGTTTTTCCTTCTGAAGGGATTAACAATACAGGTGTCCTAGCTTCTTTAATTACCTCTACAGCTGTTGAACCCACCAATACTTTTTTGATTCCTGAGACACCATGGGTTCCCATTATGATCATATCAACATCTTCTTCTTCAGCAATCCGAGCAATACTAATGGAAGCAGTTCCTTCCTTAATGATTGACCGATAATTGATTGAATCAAGCTCATGATTCTTTTTAAGCTTGGAAATCATTTCGCGCGCATCTTTATGCATATTGTCCAAAGCTATAGCTGCTTGGGAGGCAAAATCATAGACGACTTCTACCACATGAAGTAGAATGATCTCATTTTCGCCTTTTTTGCACAAGCCTTTGGCGAATTCTAAAGCCTTCACCGAGTTGTCTGAGAAATCTAAAGGAATAAGGATTTTCATGCCGATTTGAATTAAACTTCTCTAATTTAACCTTAAGATTCAGCTTATACTATGATAAAAATCAATCTGAATTCAGATTTAACTACACTGGTATAATATCTTGCTGGGCTCCCTTGGTATTTATGTAATTTTGGATGTAACATTTGTCACTGCTTAAGCCTATCACACACATGTACTTTTGTACAGGTTATTTAAAATCAAAAAAACTATGGATTTGATAGTCCTTTTAGGATATGCAGCTGCAATAATTATTGGTGTAAGCTTGGGTTTGATAGGTGGAGGAGGATCAATTTTAACAGTTCCTGTACTGGTTTATATTTTAAATGTAGATCCGGTTCTGGCTACAGCATATTCATTATTTGTTGTGGGAGCTACATCTTTAGTTGGAGCAGGCAATTATATGAAACATGGACTAGTTGATTATAAAACTGCCATTGTATTTGCCATACCTTCATTTATCGCAGTATTTCTTACCCGAAAATTTTTGGTGCCCTGGCTTCCTGATCCTCTGTTTTCTATAGGAGAATTGGCGATCACAAAAAGTGTAGGCATTATGGTTTTCTTCGCAATAATTATGCTGGCGGCTTCATATTCCATGATTAAGAACAATCACTCAGAGGATGTTAGCGAGGAAGGGGAAGTTAAGTTTAACATTCCTTTGATAGCGGTGGAAGGTTCAGTGGTAGGAGTCATTACGGGAATAGTGGGAGCAGGCGGAGGATTTTTGATCATTCCAGCTTTAGTCTTATTAGCCAAACTTCCCATGAAACTTGCAGTCGGTACTTCTTTGTTAATTATAGCAGCAAAATCATTAATTGGATTTTTGGGTGATTTGGGAAATCAAACAATCGATTGGAATATGCTCTTGATTTTCTCTGGACTATCAGTGGTGGGTATTTTCATAGGTAGTGCACTTTCAAAGAAAATCAATGAAAAAGCACTTAAAAAAGGATTTGGCTGGTTTGTCTTGATCATGGGTATTTATATTATTGGGAAAGAATTAGCAGGGATTTAAGTTGGAAAAGTATTTCAAAATCTTTCTGGATGGTTATTATGGGTACTGGAACTACCTTCAATCAGAAATATTGTATCCATCTTGGCACAACTATTTTTATTGGCTGATAGGCTTGTCCTTATTAGTGTGGATGCTCGAAGTAATTTTTCCATGGAGAAAAGGTCGTCCCTTTTTCCGCAAAGACTTTTGGTTGGATGCATTTTACATGTTCTTCAATTTCTTCCTGTTTTCATTGATTCTCTACAATTCCCTTTCCAATGTATTTGTAGAAGCATTTAATGATTTCTTAGGGCTTTTTGGAATCACGAATTTGGTAGCTATTGAGGTCAATTCCTGGCCAGTTTGGGGTCAGTTCTTACTCTTATTTGTAGTAGCTGATTTTATTCAATGGAATGTACACCGAATGCTTCATCGGGTTCCATGGTTGTGGGAGTTTCATAAGGTTCACCACTCAGTCGAGCAAATGGGCTTTGCCGCGCACTTAAGATATCACTGGATGGAGACAATTGTCTATAAATCAATGCAGTATATCCCATTGGCGATGATAGGTTTTGGGCTGGCAGATTTCTTTGTCTTGCATATTTTCACTATTGCAATAGGGCATTTAAATCATGCGAATGTCAAAATATCCTATGGTCCACTCAAATATATTTTCAACAATCCCGTGATGCATACCTGGCATCATGCTAAGCATCTTCCTAAAGGAAGCCATGGAGTGAATTACGGGATTTCTCTAAGTCTATGGGATTATTTGTTTGGAACAGCATATATCCCCAATGATGGAGAAAATGAACCATTGGGCTTTGATAAAGTGGAGGAGTTTCCTCATACATTTTGGACACAAATAACATACCCATGGCTTCGAAAGAAAAACAAAAAAGCTTAAACCCATTAAATAGTTGGGCTACAATTATTTTGCTGTGCTTGGTCTTGGGATTGGCACCTTTTACCCCTGAACCACATGTTTGGGGAAAGATCAAGTGGGTATTAGGTGGGGCAGATGGCATGAAATTGATGGATTGGGGAGATTTGGTATTGCATGGTTTTCCCTGGCTTTTATTGGGAAGACTATTTGTTTTAAAAGTTAGGGACATTTATCAGAGGACTGTGACTTCTGGTACTGAAGGAGAGCTAGGGTAGGTCTAATTTTGAGAAAAAAACAAGCTATGTTTGATTTCTTTAAAACAAAACCTAAAAACTACGAGGATATACCTTCAGGTGTATTTCACGAATTGATGTTGAATCCTTCAACTGTAATATTGGATGTAAGGACTTCCGGCGAAAATCAATCAGGGAAAATTAGAAATTCAAAAAATCTGGACATCATGTCTCGGGATTTTAAATTGAAAATAAATGAGCTGCCCAAAGACAAAACATACTTGGTGTACTGTAGAAGTGGAAACAGAAGCGCCCAAGCATGTGAGATAATGGCTGAAATGGGCTTTAAAAAACTTAAAAACCTCAGCGGGGGAATTATGAGGTGGCCTTTTGAATTGGTTTAGATAAGTGGGGTAACCCACTTATTTTTTTGAGATTTTATTCATGCTGATGGATCGTTGTAAGTTTGATTTGAAGCGATCCATATCTTCTGGACTTTTTTGAGCGTGCTTTGTTTTTCTGCCTTGAACTCTGGCTCTCCACATTTTGAAACTGCTTCGCTTCATTTCTCTTCTCATTAATTGAATAACCTCGGCCTCTTTTACGCCAAATTGGGATTCAATTGCATCGAATGGGGTCCTGTCCTCCCATGCCATTTCAATGATACGATCAATATCTCTTTCACTTAAATTCTGTAATTTCTTCATATTCTTCAAACCCTTTGAGTCCATTAAGGTTTTTAGAAGGTGGAGAAAATTTCTGTTGTCTGGCTAAAACGAGATTTAAGATTAAAGGACCATCCAGCTTTGGATGCTGCCATTAATCTGGGGCATCCCATTCTATTAGCCTATGTTTTTGAGCCTTCTTTGATTCAAGCTTCTCAAAGTGATCTTCGTCATTGGAGGTTTGTATGGGAATCTCTAGAAGATCTGAATCGGCAGCTTCAACCTTATCAAACTGAGGTTGCTATTTTTCATCAAGAAGTAAATGAAATTTTCAGCCAATTGGAGTTAGGGTTTGAAATCGCTGCCGTATTCTCTCATCAGGAAACAGGAATTCAGATAACTTTTCAGAGAGATTTACAAATAAAATCCTGGCTTCAATCTAGAAATATACCTTGGTATGAGTTCCTTCAACAAGGAGTTAGAAGGGGTAGAAAATCAAGAGCTAATTGGAGAAAGGAATGGTTTTCCTATGTGGCAGCCACACAAGTAGACCCGAAATTAAATCAAGCAAGATTTCTCTCTAACACGGAAATAGAACAAATTCTAAAAAGTAATTTGAATATTCCTGAGGATTGGAAAAAACCTAATCCATTGATGCAGAAAGGAGGGGAGACTATTGGGCACAAATACCTAAAAAGCTTTGTAGAAGATAGAGTTTCCAATTACAGCAGGAATATTTCAAAGCCTGAAAGAAGTAGAAGGAGCTGTGGAAGAGTTTCGCCTTATTTAGCTTGGGGATGCTTATCGATCCGGCAAGTTTTTCAGGCTTCGGAAATTAAAAAGAAGGAAAAATTTCAGGTTAGAAACTTCACCAATTTTCAATCCCGACTAAGATGGCATTGTCATTTTATCCAAAAATTTGAGATGGAATGCCGAATGGAGTCTGAACCTATTAATAGGGGGTTTTTAAAAGTTGAATACAAAAAAAATCCAGCCTTTATTCAGGCTTGGAAGGAAGGAAATACCGGCATTCCATTGATAGATGCCTGTATGAGATGTTTGATTCAAACAGGTTATTTGAATTTTAGAATGAGAGCTATGCTGGTTTCATTTCTTACCCATCATTTAGGGCAAAATTGGAAAGATGGCTCAGATCATTTGGGGAGACAGTTTTTAGACTTTGAGCCTGGTATACATTATCCTCAGCTACAGATGCAGGCGGGAGTGACAGGAATCAATACAGTGAGAATCTATAATCCTATCAAACAATCCAAAGATCATGATCCTGAAGGGGAGTTTATTAAAAAATGGGTACCGGAATTAAGCCAAATTCCATCTGCTTTGGTCCATGAACCATGGAAAATCAGTCCTTTAGAGCAGGAAGATTTAGACTTTCACTTGGGAAAAGACTATTTATTTCCAATAGTGGATCCCGAAAAAGCAGGAGCAGAGGCCAGAAAGAGAATATGGGCAGCGCAAAAAGATCCAGCGGTCCTCAAGGAATCAGAACGAATAGTGGAGCAACATACTTTACCAAACAGATGGGCATGAAAAAACAGCATTTACCTTCCAAAATATGTCCGGTTTGCCAAAGACCCTTTTCTTGGAGAAAGAAATGGGAAAAGAACTGGGAAGAAGTCAAATATTGCTCTAAACGATGTTCTGGAGATGCTAAAAAAAGCAGGCATTAATCTCGGTAAACCATTACAAACCAGGTAAGCCAAATAGTCAAAGGAACAAAATAGGACACCACAACAGCTAAAATAGATTCTTTGATACTTCTATTGCTGATCATATGAAATCCCATGACCCAAAGAACTCCATATCCTAATTCGAATAAGTTGAGAGTACCAAGGGGATAATACCACCTTGGATTTAAATTATCAAAACCGATAAATGATAAGAGGGAAAGGGGCCTGTATTCCAGGATTTCCTGGTAAGTGCTCGCTGAATGCGGGTTGATATAAACCAGGAACCTTATCAACTCTGGAAATAAAAATATCCCCTCTGTCACCAAAGCAAATTTCCAGAGTTCTTTGTAAGGGATTTTATAACCCAGAAAAAAAGCGCCCAACCAAAAAAGAAAGGCTATTACCGTAAACTTCCATAGAAGGGCAAATGGTGTCCAAACATATTCCAACGTATTGAAAATATGAAATATCATAAAATCACCTCTCGCGTCTAAATTCTCCGAATCGGGAATTGCTTCCAATATAATGGTGTTAGAAAGGTATCGGATGAGAATAAAGAGTAAAACCAAAAGAAAAAAATAAAGCCTTTTATCAAAATCTAAATAGTCAGAAAGACGTTGTGCTAATGGAGAGCGTTCTTTAGGCATATTTCGAGGTTAAGTTTGCTTAAATCTAATTGATTGTCTGAGATAAGACCTAATTTTGCGCGCTGAAGGAGAAAAATCTATGTTAAAGAAGTTTATTTTAAGTTTTACATTCATTTTTTGCTGCTTAGCAGGAAGCATGGTGAAGGCTCAATCTGCGCCTTCGGATAGCTTATTTGTTAAAGCCTCTCCTTATCTATTGCTGGATCGTGGTTTACAATACAGGATTACCAAGTCAATCAACAGCATGTATAATTTTGATTTTGATGTGGCTGAAAGAGACTTCAAAGTAATTGCTTATCAATACCCTGATCATCCATTACCTGATTTTTTGATGGCATTGAGTTACTGGTGGAGGATAGAAGTAGATGTGACCAATGAAAAATACGATAAGATATTTTTGGCCTACATTGATCGGGCAAATGAGAAGGCTGAAAAGCTCTATGACGAAGATAAAACCAACAAGGAAGCGGCATTTTTCTTAGCTGCAGGATATGGATTCCAAGGAAGGCTTTTATCAGAAAGAAAAAGCTGGACGCGTGCAGCTTGGGCGGGAAGAAATGCATTGAAATACATGGAATTAAGCAGAGGAGAGGAAGAGTTTAATCCTGAGCTTCTTCTGGGGGATGCTCTTTTTAATTACTTCTCTGTTTGGATTCCGGAAAATTATCCGCTTTTGAAACCAATTTTAGCCTTATTTCCTAAAGGCAACAAGCAGCTTGGCTTGAAGCAGCTGGAACAAGTGGCTGAGAATGCCTTTTACACCAGAATTGAGGCTATGTATTTTTTATTTAGGCTCTATGCTTCTGAAGAAAAGAAACCTTATGAGGCCCTCAGAATTTCAGAATATCTTAATGAAAAATTCCCAAACAACCCATATTTCCATAGATCCTATGCAAGGCATTTATATACCGTTGGAAGGTGGACTGAGTCATTGAGAGAGTCAGAAGAGATTCTGAGAAGAATTGATGCGAAGCAAACGGGGTATGAATCAAATAGTGGTCGCTATGCAGCTTTCTATATAGCTCAGTACTATGATAGAATCGAGAATAGACCGGAAGCCAAAAAATATTATCTCAAAACTCTTTCTTATGGTGAGGAGTCAGAATCCCAGGAAAGTGGGTATTATTTACACTCTTTGGTAGAGTTGGGGAAAATTGCACTGGTAGAGAAAAACAAAGCACTTGCAAAAGAATATTTCAAAAAAGTAAAGAAATACGCAAAGCGAAAACACCCCGCTCATCAGGCTGCAAGGGATTTTATCAAAAAGAATAAACTTTAATCAAAAAGTTTGCGTTTTTAGCACTTACTGCAAGAGATAATTTGAATTTTTCCAAGAGAAGGAGGATTTTTAGAAGGAATCTTTGCTAAAATCCCCACTATCCTAAAGAAAATTTCGAATTAGGTCGATATAAAAACGGATAATAGTTTTAAAATTTTCCTTAATTATTATAAATTTGCACAGCATAAAATTTTGTAAAAACAAGAAATCATGGATAATAGCGTAAGAATAAAATTCGATAAAATTGATCGCAGGATTCTAGAAATCCTTCAGGGAAACGCAAAGATCACTAACGCTCAACTTTCAAAAGATATCGGACTTTCTCCTGCTCCAACCTTGGAGCGAGTGAAAAAACTTGAGCAGTCTGGTATCATTAAAAGTTACCATGCGAAATTAGACCCAGAAAAAATTGGCCTTGGGGTAAGTACATTTGTTTTGGTATCTCTTATTGGTCACAACAAAGGTAATATCGATGCATTCATGAAGGAAATCAACGGAATTCCTGAGGTAATTGAATGTCACCACATTACAGGTACAGGTGATTTTATTCTTAAAATCATTGCAAAAGATATCACTGCTTATCAGAAGTTGATGTTGGAAAAAGTTTCTGAAATTAAAGAAGTGGACTCCATGCAATCCATGGTAATTTTGTCCACATTTAAAGACTCAAAGGTATTGCCTATCCCTGCCTAATTATTAGAATAGAATAGAATTTAGGGTGGCAATTGCCACCCTTTTTTTTTGAAGCTATGGAACATAATCCTTGGAAAACCCTAAAAATTAAACCCATTTACAACAATCCTTGGATAAGACTCGAAGAACACGATGTCTTAAATCCCGCAGGAAAGGAGGGGATCTACGGTAAAGTGCATTTTAAAAATAAAGCTATGGGTATTATACCGGTAGATAAAAATGGTAACACTTGGCTGGTGGGGCAATACCGGTATACTTTGAAGGAATATTCCTGGGAAATTCCCATGGGCGGGGGTCCTATTGGTCAGGACCTTTTGGAATCTGCCAAGCGCGAATTAAAAGAAGAAACTGGCTTAGTTGCCGAAAAATGGACTGAGCTTCTCAGAATACATACTTCCAATTCAGTTACAGACGAGGAGGGCTTTGTTTATCTGGCTGAAGATTTAACTCAACTTGATACGGAGTTCGAAGAGACTGAAGTATTACAAATCAAAAAGCTTCCACTTCAGGAAGCCGTTACTATGGTTATGAATGGGGAAATTACTGATGCAATCAGTATTGCCGGAATTCTAAAAGCTGCCCGAGTTTTGGGTTTGTGATATGACAATCAAAGATCATTTTAAAATCACTTCCAAATTAGCTTATCCAGTTGTCTTGAGTCAATTAGGGCAAGTGATGGTTGGAGTGGCAGACAGTATGATGGTGGGGCAATTGGGTGCCGTACCTTTGGCTGCTGCCTCCCTGGCGAATTCTATATTTTTCGTATTACTCATGTTTGGAATAGGAGTATCCATGGGAATTACCCCTTTGGTTTCTATTGCAGAGGGTAAAGGGAAATCAATTCGTATCGGACGTTTATTTCAGCATGGATTGTGGATCAATCTTTCTACAGCATTGGTTTTAACCATCATTATATTGGGTCTCTCACAAGGGCTTTCCCATCTCAATCAACCTGAAATTGTGGTTAAAGAGGCAATACCTTACCTTTTTATCATCACTGCTTCTCTTTTTCCATTTATGATTTTTCAGACCTTCAAGCAGTTTGCCGAGGGTCTTTCTCAAACGAGACAGGCTATGTACGTGACCATTTTTTGCAACTTGGTCAATGTGTTTTTAAACTGGGTTCTCATTTTTGGTAAACTGGGAGCTCCGGAAATGGGCTTGATCGGAGCTGGGTTGGCTACCTTGATTTCCAGAATTTTGATGCCGATAATGATAGGTTGGTATGTGATGAAGTCTTCTAGGTATAAAAATTTTCAGTTGACTCTAGGATTGACAAAAATGAGTTTTCCCATGATCAACAGAATATTGAAAATAGGGATACCCACTGGTTTTCAATATATTTTTGAAGTTAGTGCCTTTGGATCTGCAGCAATTATGATGGGTTGGATAGGCGTAAACGCCCTTGCAGGACATCAAATAGCTTTAAACTTAGCTTCGATCAGTTACATGATGGCTGCTGGATTAAGCACTGCTGGGATGATCCGTGTAAGTAATCAGATTGGTAAGAATAATTTCAAAGCAATGCGAGAAGCAGGTATGGTAGTGTTTGCCATGGTGCTGATTTTTATGGCCGTTACGGCAGTTATTTTTATTGCTGGCAGAAACTTCCTGCCTACTTTCTATATAGATGATCCTGAGGTTATAGCTACTTCAGCTACTTTGTTAATCATAGCTGGAATGTTTCAATTATCGGATGGTGTACAGGTTGCGGGCTTAGGTGTTCTCCGAGGTATGGAGGATGTGAAATTTCCCACAATTATCACCTTAATTGCCTATTGGGTTCTAGGTCTCCCATTGGGGTATTTTCTTGCTTTCGAAATGGGACTGGCAGAAAAAGGGATTTGGTATGGCTTGCTGATCGGCTTGAGTATAACGGCAATAGTTCTTTTTTACCGATTCCATAAATTATCTAGGAAAGCAATTTTGGAAAAAGGAATTAACCCTTGATCAAAAAGTCTTTTTTAAAGGGTTTCTGAATCAATAAAGGAAACTTTATATTCAGGACTTAATTAATATTCTACTGATGAAAAAAATACATTCCCTTACCCTATTACTTTTCTTGTTTAGTCAGTTCACCTTTTCTCAGAAACTTGCTGTTTTAACTCAACGCGAACAGGCCGAATTGATTGACTCTTGGTTGGATGTCAGGATCAACTCCCTATTGCCTCAATTGATGACAGAGACTGGGGTGGATATGTGGATCGTGATCTCCAGAGAGTACAATGAGGACCCGGTTATACGAACTATGCTTCCTGCCACCTGGATGGCCGCTAGAAGACGAACTATATTGGTTATGTATCAGCCTAAGCCAAATTCTCCAGTGGAAACTTACGCAATTGCCAGATATGATGTGGGAAAGGCATTCAAAAGAGCTTGGAATCCTGAACAGCAGCCAGATCAGTGGAAAGCATTAATTAACTTGGTAGCAAGTAAGAACCCTCAAAAAATTGGTTTGAATTATGCGAAAGATTATGGTCATGCTGATGGCTTGACTTATTCAGAACATCAGGCTTTCGTCAATCAATTACCCAATGCTTTGAAATCAAAAGTTGTATCTGCCCAAACATTGGCAGTAAGATGGTTGGAAACCCGAACTGAACAAGAAATGTCTACCTATAGACATGTGCAGCAATTGGCTCATGATATAATCCAGGAAGGATTATCTGAAAAAGTGATCACTCCCGGAAAGACAACAACTGAAGACGTTGTATGGTGGTATAGAGAAAAGATTAAAGAAATGAAGTTGGATACATGGTTTCATCCAACTGTAGATATTCAGCGTCCTGACCCTTCTTCCAATGAAGCAAACAGGTCTTTTGCAGTTCGGCCCTCTGAGATGACCATTATGCCGGGAGATTTACTTCATATTGACTTTGGAATAACTTACCTCAGGTTAAATACTGACACTCAGGAATTGGCCTATGTCCTTAAGCCAGGGGAAACAGAAGTTCCAGTCTTCCTTCAGCAAGCATTCGAAGTAGGAAATAGACTACAGGATATTCTAACGGAAAACTATGTAGCTGGCCGTACAGGAAATGAAATTCTTAGGGCATCCAGACAGAAAATGGAATCAGAGGAAATTAGAGGAAGTATTTATACGCATCCATTGGGATTTTATGGACATTCAGCCGGACCAACCATCGGAATGTGGGATAATCAAGGGGATACTCCAGGTGCTGGAGATTTTCCGCTTCATGCCAATACTGGATATGCCATTGAATTGAATGCCGTGGTTTATGTCGAGGAATGGAAAAAAGATGTGAGAATCATGCTGGAAGAAGGAGCGTTTTTCGATGGTGAAAAAGTGACTTATTATAATGGAAGACAGAAAAAGATTCTATCCATCCCACGTATGAGTAATTATTTGGGGAATTGAGATTGATCATGAGAGAAGATGCTGTCTTATAATTCGAATTAATGTCAGCCTGAGTCTTAAATATTCTTTGAACATATAAAAAATGATATGGCAGGGTCATCCAAAATGGATTCGTCTGTAGTCCTTTCGCAAATGATATCCATTTCTTTTAGAAAAAACTATTTTAGTTAGGGCGCGGTGGGCTGACGCAGCAGCGGGCCAGCGTCCGGCCTAGTGCGGTTGGAGCTTTGCTGCGTCTTGAATTTTGGGTTCTTTTGCTTCAAGGCAAAAGAACGAAGAGAAAAAAGAAAATGCTCAATAGAAGCAGAAGGATTTTAAGTTAGCTAAAGCTTACTTTCCATAACAAAGAATTGAATTCCGAAATAAGTGAAATTTCGGAATTTAATTTAAACTGTCATTGGTAGCGCCTGCCTGACGGTAGGCAGGGAGTCGAAGGCCATTTCTATTGTTTTAAAGGATGTTTCGATCCCGTAAAATTGTAAGTACGCTCAATGTGACAAGATTCACCCTTGAGACAGCCTCTTTTTATGTTTGATACTTTCTTTTTCTAATACTAACCAAGACTAAGAAAGCCAAAAAGGCCATGCCCGCACTGCTGAGGAATACGAGTTGAAAGTTTTCTGCCTTATTGGCATACAAAAAGCCTGAAACGATCGCTCCAATACCGATTCCTGCTTCCAAAAATATATACATGGTCGCTAAAGCCCTACCTCGATAAGCATCCAAGGAAAGATCCACCACCCAGGCAGCCGTGGTAGGACTATACATCCCAACTGCAGACCCAAACAATACCCCCGCAATCATCAGCATGGCTTTCGTTTCTGCAAATGCAATTGTCATCATTGCCATAATCATAAAAATACTGGCTACTCTTAGAACAGGAATTCTTCCATATCGGTCTGAGTTTCTTCCAGCTATCAATCTTATCCCTAAAGAGGAGAGTGTAAATACAGCAAAGAAAAGTCCTTTGTTTTTGATTCCTAAATGCTCCGAGAGATCTGGAATTATGGTAAGCACCACTCCAAAAGAAAAAACAGACAAGAAAAGTATCGCTGACGGCATCAATACCCGCTTTTCTATGATTTCGTCTTTTTTAAGTTTGAATAAATTCAATTTGAGAGGCTCTTTGTTTGGAAGCGTTTCTTTCAGCTTTAATAGAATTAGAATGGAAAAGATTGCAGTAAAGGCAGAAGCATAGAAAAGAATTTCCAACTCCCAAATACTTGCAATCCAACCACCTATGGCCGGGCCTGCAGCCATGCCCAAAGAACCAAAAAGGGATTGAATTCCCATTGCTTCTCCACGTTTTTGGAAAGGAACAATATCGGCTACATAGGCAGAAGTGCCGGTGGGAGTAAATCCAGCTGAGAATCCATGTGCAAATCGCAGGAATAAAAACCCGCCGACAAAACTTAAAATTGGATACAATAAGCCCACAATAAAGCATACTGAAGCACCAAAAATCATCACAGGTATTCTTCCGATTTTATCTGCAAGCTTACCGGAAAAAGGTCTGGAAAGACCAGCAGATAAGGTGAATAATGAGATGATCAAACCTTTGTAATCCTCACCTCCCAATGAACTTAGGTAGGAGGGAAGCTCAGGAATAATCATATTGAAAGAAGAAAAAAACAAAAAGGAGCTCAGGCAGAGCAGGAAAAAATCCAGACTGAAAAAGGATGGGAAGATTTTCATGAAGTTTGGATTGAAAAGGAACAGGGCCGAAAATAAAATCGGCCCTGTAATTATTCTTTGTTTGCTTCTTCTTCGCTTTGAGCGAGTAGAAAGGCTTTCATAAATTCATTCAAGCCCCCGTCCAATACATGCTGGGTATCAGAGGTTTCAAAACCTGTCCGATTGTCCTTTACTAGTTTATATGGATGCAGGACATAGTTTCGGATTTGGGAACCAAAATCTACCCGAAGTTTGGAAGATTCTATCTTCGCGATCTCAGCATTCCGTTTTTCCAGCTCCATTTGATAAAGCCTGGATTTCAACATCTGCATGGCTTTTTCCCGGTTGGCAAGCTGTGATCTTTCCACCTGGCATACCACAACAATTCCGGTTGGCTTGTGTGTCAATTGGACTTTGGTTTCCACCTTGTTCACATTTTGACCACCTGCACCTCCGGATCGGGAAGTATGGAGTTCAATATCGGCAGGGTTGATATCGATTTCAATGCTATCATCCACTTCAGGATAGGCATAAACTGAGGCAAATGAAGTATGTCTTCTTCCTCCTGAGTCAAAAGGGGATATCCTTACCAGTCGGTGAACACCTGTTTCAGATTTCAGGAATCCATATGCTAAAGGACCCTCGAACTCCAAAGTGGCAGATTTGATACCTGCAACTTCACCTGGCTGAACGTCTACCTCTTTTACCTTGTAGCCATTCTTTTCACCCCACATGATGTACATTCTCATTAGGATGGAAGCCCAGTCATTACTTTCAGTTCCTCCCGCTCCAGGGTTGATTTCCAGCACTGCATTCAGCTGATCTTCCTCTGAGGAGAGCATCTTTTTGAGTTCAAGATCTTCTACAGCTGTTTTGGCTTTTTGGTATTCAGTTTTGATTTCTTCTTCGCTGACTTCATCAGCTGAATAGAATTCATACAATACCTCCAAGTCCTGAATAATCTGCTCCAGATCTTCAAATGATGAAGTCCAGCCTTTTCTAACCTGGATTTGTTTCATCGTTTTTTCAGCCTCTTCCGGATTATTCCAAAAATCAGGCTGGGCAGATACTGCCTCTAAATCTTCTATTTCTGCTTTCTTCCGATCGTAGTCAAAGATACCTCCTTAAAGCCGAGGTGCGAGCTTTCAAGTCTTTCAGTTGGTCCGAAGTCATGATTTTAAAGTTGAAAATTGAGCTGCAAAAGTCTGAAAAAAAATCCGTTTTTACTAAGTAAAAACAAAATCAATCCGGTAATCTCATTTGGATAATCTGAATTCGATTTCGCCCTTGATTTTTGAATGTTTTGTACCGAATAGGTAAAAGTGCTAAACCTGTTCCAGTTAAAATACCTCCAATCACTCCGACGCCCCTATCAATGGAAAACTCCCCAGTTTGGTAAATGGAATTTATACTCTCGACCCCCAGTAAGATTACACCTGATCCTAAAACTAGGGCATTCATGTTTCTTAGGGTAGAGTTTCTGGGATCTTTTCTTCTGATATCAATTTCCAAGATATCATCAGGAGAAAGTATATTCTCACTCAAATAGATATAATTGTCATTGAGATCTTTGATCACATCTGTGATGTAATATCCTAGCTTCGCACTTTTGTAGGTGATCGGTTCACCTATATAAAATCGGATTTGGGTTTTGGTATTACTGCCTCTTTTCAAGAGTAAAAAATCTTTGGATTGAGCATAACTTGAAAAACTCAAGATTGTCAAAAAGATCGTAAAAATAAGTAAGTTGATTGCTTTCATGTACAGCGGTTAAGTTAGTCTTAAAAAATTCTATACGAAAGAGAAAGAAAAAAAGCTGTTGAATTTTCAACAGCTTTTGGTTTTTATGTAGAAAGGATTTTTGCAACCCTGAAATCATCTTCATCCACTGATTTGTCATCTACGATCGCCTTTTTAATAGGAGTGTATACAACTTTATGATTGATTAGCCCTGCCATCACATCATATTTACCTTGTAATAGACCCTCTACAGCAGCTACTCCTAGTTTAGATGCCAATAATCTATCATAAGAACTTGGAGCTCCGCCTCGCTGCAAATGGCCAAGGATAGTTACTTTGATATCGTAATAAGGAAGATGTTTCTTTACCTTTTCAGCTATTTCAGCAGCACCACCACTTTTTCCGCCTTCTGCTACAATGACAATGTTGGATGATTTTTTTGCTTTAGTTCTAATTTTAAGTTTTTCTACCAAATCCTCAATTGGCATTTTCTTTTCAGGGATCAGAATTGCTGCCGCTGCAGAACCAATTCCCGCATTGATTGCAATAAAACCTGCATCTCTACCCATCACTTCCACAAAGAAAAGTCTGTCATGGGAAGTAGCGGTATCCCTGATTTTATCAATCGCTTCGATGGCAGTATTGCAGGCAGTATCAAACCCAATCGTGACATCAGTTCCAGATAGGTCATTATCGATAGTTCCTGGTAAACCTACGGCAGGAATTCCAAACTCTTTATAAAACAAATGGGCTCCTGTAAGTGAACCATCACCACCAATCACTACCAAAGCATCAATGCCATGACTTTTAAGGTTATCATAGGCTTTTTTTCTTCCTTCAGGTGTTCTAAATTCTTCACTTCTTGCAGATTTTAGAAATGTACCGCCTCTTTCAAGAACGTGAGCGATGTTTTTTGAATCTAATTTTTTGATATCATTTTGGATGAGGCCTTCATAGCCTCGATAGATACCATACATTTCCAGATTATAGTAAAATCCTGCCCGGACGGCTGCTCTGATAGCAGCATTCATACCAGGAGAATCCCCTCCGGAAGTAAGTACACCGATTTTACGGATAGTTTTAGGTTCCATTATAAGGTTTGAGTTAAGGCTTTAAACATTAATTCGGCAGATGCTGGATTGGTAGCTAGTGGGATATTGTGAACATCACAGATTCTCATCAGCATTTGCACATCCGGCTCATGGGGGTGTTTGTCCAAAGGATCTCTGAAAAACACAACCATGTCAAGCTCTTTCTGTGCAGCCATAGCGGCAATTTGTGCATCACCTCCAATTGGGCCGGATAATAATTTCTGAACCTCAAAACCAGCTTTCTCGATATGCGACCCAGTTGTGCCTGTTGCAACAAGCTGAACATCTACTCTTTGTAGGTTATTCTTAAAGCCGCTTAAAAAATGAACCATGTCGGCTTTTTTTCCATCATGGGCAATCAATGCAATTTTCATGAAATCTGGTTTAATAGGTTGGTGCCAAAGTTAGGAAAAAATCCTTTTTTTAAGCTTTTGATGGTTTGATTTCAGGTTTATTTTTCAATAAGCAGAAGATAATTTGGAACTAATCAACCTTTCTTAGGAATCATATTTTCCAGTTTGAAAAGGAAGGCATATTCCAAGGCGATTTCTTTCAAAGCATTAAATCGCCCGGAAGCTCCTCCATGTCCCGCTTCCATATTGGTGTGTAAGAGCAAAAGGTTTTGATCTGATTTTAGTTCCCTGAGTTTTGCTACCCATTTGGTCGGCTCCCAATATTGAACCTGAGAATCATGCAAGCCTGAAGTTACCAAGAGATTTGGATAGGATTTAGTTTCTACATTATCATAAGGAGAATACGAAAGCATGTAATCATAATAATCTTTCTCTTTCGGATTTCCCCATTCTTTAAATTCACCTGTTGTCAATGGAATAGTTTCATCCAGCATTGTAGTCACCACATCTACAAATGGAACAGCTGCAATTGCTCCATTGAAAAGCTCTGGACTCATATTGATTACTGCACCCATCAAAAGTCCTCCTGCACTTCCTCCCATTGCGTAAAGATGGGCTGAGCTGGTATATTTTTCTTTGATTAGATGATTGGCGCAGGCAATAAAGTCTAGAAATGTGTTCTTCTTCTTTAGCAATTTCCCATCCTCGTACCAATGTCTTCCTAAATCTTCTCCCCCTCTAATATGGGCGATAGCATAGACAAAGCCTCTATCTAATAAGCTCAATCTGCTGCTTGAAAAATAAGCATCCATGCTAAAACCATAAGAGCCATAGGCATATAAAAGGAGAGGGTTATTTCCATCAGGTTTAAATAGAGACTTCTTGTAAACCAGAGAAATTGGGATCATTACTCCATCTTCGGCTTTTGCCCAAATCTTAGCGGATTGATAGTCACTCTCCTGATAGCCTCCGACAACCTCTTGTTGCTTTAATAAGGTTCTTTTCCTCGTGACCATGTGGTATTCAAAAGTTGAAGCTGGAGAAACCAAAGAATTATATCCAAACCGAAGAATCTCTGTTTTGAATTCGGGATTATTTCCTATCCAAGCTGTGTAGGTTTCTTCTTCAAATTCCAGTTCATGACCAGCACTTCCATCCCAGGGTTTGATGAATATTCTGGTCAACCCATTACTTCTTTCCTGGGAGACAAAGAAGCTTTCAAATAAATCAAAGTCTTCTATTAATACCTGGTCCCGATGGGGAATGAAGTCTTCCCAATGTTCCAAAGAAGGGTTTGAAATTGGAGCTTTGACCACTTTAAAGTTTTGAGCTTGATGATTGGTTCTAATCCAAAAATGCTCTTCATAATGATCGACTGCATACTCCAAATGAGGAACTCTACTTTGGATCAAGTTCCATTTTCCGTTTGGATTTTTTGCTTCTAAATACCTGATTTCCGAAGAAATGGTGCTTTCAGAATGAATGAATAGATAGTATTGGGACTTTGACTTGTGAATATGACAAGTAAATTCTTCATCTAATTCTTCAAAAACTAACTCAGAGTTCTCAGGCTTAGTACCAAGTTCATAACGATATATTTGATTAGACCTCAGCGTATCAGGATCCTGTTTGGCATAAAATAAAGTGTAATGGTCTGTTGCCCAGGCCATGTTTCCTGTTATTTGTTCGATTTTTTCGGCTAGGATTTCTCCGGTTTCAAGATTTTTGAAATGAATGGTATAGATCCTTCTTCCAACCTCATCTACCGGAAAGGCCAACATTTTTTGATCAGAACTGACTGCGATACCGGCTACATGGAAATAGGTTTTGCCTTCAGCCAGTTCATTGACATCTAGGATGATTTCTTCCTGATTTTCAAGGCTATCTTTTTTTCTACAATAAATCGGATATTCACCTCCTTGACGATATCTTACATACCAATAAAACCCAGATTTGAAATAGGGTACACTTTCATCATCTTCCTTAATCCTGCCTTTCATTTCATCAAAAAGATCCTTCTGAAACTCTTCAGTATCTTTCATAACCTCTTTCAGATAGGCATTTTCATCTTTTAGGTATTGAATGACTTCCGGGTTTTCCCGATCTCTCATCCAGTAATAATTATCAATCCTTCTGTGTCCGTGCGCTTCTAAAATTTCGGGCTTCTTATGGGCTTTCGGTGATTTCATCAAATTTCGATTTAGGCTGCAAGTTTACTAAAAAGGCTTGAGGAGGACCTGATTTTGAAATTAAATGCATTTTTTTAGGTATAAAAAATCACAAAAATGTGATGAGCTATTGTTTCATTCAATATTTATTAAAATATTCATGGAAGTATTAATCAACCATCAACCTTTCACCTATGGGAATGTTAAAAGAATTTAAAGAATTCGCTGTCAAGGGCAATGTTGTCGATTTGGCCGTAGCGGTAATAATTGGAGGAGCTTTTGGCAAAATTGTGTCTTCTTTTGTGAATGACATAATCATGCCTCCATTGGGGCTACTTTTAGGAGGCGTAGATTTTAAGGATCTCGCTGTAGTGCTGAAAGAAGCTGAAATGGATGCCGCCGGAGAAGTTGCAGTTGCAGCTGTTACTTTAAACTACGGGATGTTTATCCAAAACGTAGTGGATTTCGTAATCATCGCTTTCGTGATTTTTCTTGCTATCAAAGGCATGAACAACATGAAAAAGAAAAAGGAGAAAAAAGAAGAAGCTGCTCCACCTCCAGCGCCACCAAAATCCGAAGTTCTTTTGGAAGAAATTCGGGATTTGCTTAAGAAACAGTAAAAATCAAACGGCTCTCATTTTTGGGAGCCGTTTTTTTATTGTTGGATTCTACCTCTTTGCCTCTGATAAAGCATTCTGGTAAAATCTCTTGAAATTCCATTCAACTTGAGAATTTGTTCATAGCTAATGACTGAGGCTACTTCCTTCACAAACCTTTCTTCATCATCAATCATTTGCCTTTGTATCGCAAATCTTTTGGCAATCATTTCTTTAGCCTGAGAATCTGAAATAGAATTCGCTTCTCTTCGAGGATTTAGCTCTGCAAGTTTTCGAAGGTTTGCCTCTCTTTGATTTGAATATTGATTGTATAAAGGCCAGAATTTTTGGGCTTGTTCCGGACTTAGGTCTAATCTTGTAGAAATAAAGGCGATTTTGGCATCCTCTAATTTTTGTCTGTCAAATTGCTGACCCGGCCTTTGAGCATATGCCTGCAAAGAAAAGAGAAAGAGGTAAATGCCTATCCATAGGGTTTTTCTCATAATTCATATAAATTTTGATCTTCAGTATCCCACAGTTCATCCACAACAGGGAATTCCTCCTCGATGATTCCTTCCAATAATTCATCAGGATTATCACTCATGGATAAAATGTCTTCCGCAGTCCAGTAATTTGCGTCAATGTACAGATTGACTTGATTGTCCAAAACTAGATATTCATCGGTTTTGGATTGGGGAAGAAAGGTGTAAATCCCGACTGACAATGCTATAATAGCAACTGCAGCCCATTTGATCCATGAATAATCAGTTTTGGATTGCACACGTGCCATGATTTGATCAGGCAAGTCTTCAAAGTAGCCTTTTGGCTCTTTAAATGGCTGAATAGGAGGGATAACTGACATATCGTTGGTTAGACTTAATTTAGTGCTTCAGGTTTATTGATTACTGATAATTTCTTCAATTTTTTTGACTGCATGATGATAACTGGCCTTTAAAGCACCCACACTGGTACCTGTAATGGCCGAAATTTCATCATAACTGAGGTCTTCTTGGTATTTCAAATGAAAAACAAGACGCTGCTTTTCAGGTAATTTTAGCAATGTTTTTTGGAGCTTGAGTTGAATCTCATCACCGTTTAAGCCAGAAGAATGATCCAGATAAGACTCCATTTTTTCTTGATGATCATCCAGCGAAAATAAATAGCGTTTCTTTTTCTTCTCCAAAAAACTCAAGGCTTCATTGGTCGCAATTCGATACAACCAAGTAAACAAACCTGATTTCGACTCGAATTTATGGATATGATGATAAGCTTTGATAAAGGTATTTTGGGTGAGATCATCGGCATCCTCATGGATGATAACCAATCTTCTAATGACATGGTATACCCTTTTTTGGTAGACTTGGATCAATTGTCTGAACCCCATCTCCTTGCTATGAGGGTTTTGAATTAGATTCAGAATTTCTTGATCACTAATTTGCATTGCTGCTTGGTTAGACCTGAAATGATGGGCAAGGTTTATTTCTTTCTTTCAAAATTTTAAAATATTTGAAATCCCAATACAGAATCCAGGCTTTTCAAGCCCAAAATCAAGGTAATGATCCATATAAAAATTGCCAGTGAATTGATCCACTTTGAGTTTTTATATTCTTTCATCCAAACTTGTTGATTTGCAATCCATATTAGCCAGGCACTGATTAATGGCAAGAGAACTCCATTTGCAATTTGTGCCAGAGAAATTAATGCCACAGGTCTAATTCCAAATGACGAAAATACCAATCCTGCTCCTACAATTATCAGAAAAGATACTCTCATACTTTGTGATTTATTTTCCTGACTCCAATTCATAATTCCGCAAATCACCAAAGCACCTGCGAGCGGAGCCGTAATCGAAGAAGTCAGACCAGCGGCCAACAATCCAAATCCCATCAAATAAGTGCCTGATTTTCCGAAAACTGTTTCTAAACCGGAAGCTACGTCCTGAGCCGAATTAATAGACTCGCTCGTATTGAATGTGCCTACTATCAAAATCGCCATAGAAACCAATCCTCCCAATAAAACGGATAGAATAATATCCCTTCGCATAAGCTTGATTCCGCTTGGATTTTTCCATTTTGCTTTGGCCAAACTTGCATAAAGGAACAGGTTGTAGGGAACCACGGTAGTTCCGATTAAGGCAACCAAGCTTGGGACTTCTTCATTCTTCAAAGATGGCCAGAATCCTGCAAGAACTTCCGACCAATCCGGTTTTACTAATATTGCGGTGCTGATAAATGCCAAAGACATCAATACCACTAGAGCGATTAAAGTCTTTTCTAAGGTTTTAGAATTTCCTGACCAGAGTATCAAAAGAGCGATTGATCCTAAAAGAAAGTTACCGGAGTCAAGAGAAAATGGACCAAAAGAGAATATTGGAGCTTTCCAAAATGCTCCAAGACCAAGATTTGCGCCCGTAATATTACCCGATTCATAGGCGATATTTCCAATAACTATAGCTGTTAGAACAAGAATGATTTGTACTATTTTGAATAGAGCAGAGCCCTTTTGGGATCTGATGATTTGACTTAGATCCTTACCAGATACTAAGCCTATCCTTCCGCTCATTTCTTGTAAAATAACTGTTGCTAAAACGGAAAGGCCCATTGCCCAGATGAGGGAAAACCCAAAATTGTATCCAGCCAAAGTGCAAACAGTGACCGTTCCGGGGCCAATAAATGCCGCTGCGATGATGGGACCGGGGCCAATGCCGCTAAGTAGTTTTTTTAGACTCAACTGACTTCTTTTTTTGCCAAAATAGCTTTTTGGGAAGACTTTTTGTTAGAATTATGGTTATTCTTTTGGCTTAAAGAAATTCTTATGATCTGGATGCGACGTGTCTTTAAAATTTTGCTGGGAATACTTCTTTCCTTGGTGTTTTTCCTATTGCTTCTTTTTCGCAACGATATATCAGAAGAAAAGATCATCAACAAATATAGCTATCCTGAATCTCATTTTATCGAAGTAGATGGGGTTAATCTGCATGTTAGATTTATGGGAAAAGGAGATCCGGTATTTTTGATTCACGGGAGTTTTTCTTCCTTACATACTTGGGATGATTGGCAAAGAGAAATGAGCCCTTATTTTATGACCATTTCGGTGGATTTACCGGGACATGGTTTGACTGGGCCTGATGAACTCCAACGTTATTCAATTGAAGATTATGGTCAGTTTATATTGAGGTTGGCTGAGAAGCTTTCTATCAACCGCTTTCACCTAGCGGGAAATTCCATGGGTGGAGCAGTGGCTTTACAAGTTGCAAGCACTCGGCCGGATCAAGTTCTCTCTTTAAATTTAATTGACTCTTCAGGTGCTCCAAAACCTGTAAAAAGGAGTTTGGAATCCTCCTCAGAATCTAGTGCTAGAGGAGGTGGAGCTTGGGTTTTTCAACTGTTGGAAAATCCTCTTTTTTCAAAAGTGCTTCTAAAATGTACTCCGAAATTTCTCTTTTCAATGAACATGAGAGAGGTCTATGGTGATCAGGAAAAAATCAAGTCAGGCACGGTAGATCGTTATTTTGAATTGATGCTAAGAGATGGGAATAGACAGGCAACCTTGGATAGACTTTCTGGGCCCAAACAATCCTCTATTGATTTCAATAGGTTGACTATGCCCACTCTCATAATGTGGGGAGACAGAGATTCTTGGATTCCTATTTCTCAGGCATATTCCTTGGAAAAAGCAATACCAGGAAGTAAAGTCATAGTTTTCGAAGGAGTGGGCCATGTGCCCATGGAAGAGATACCGACAGAATCTGTCGCAAAATACCTTGCCTTTCTAGGGGTCGAGATCAGGAAGGATTATCTTGATGGTCCCAAATTGATGACTTATGCAAATTGAATTTATTTTAGGACTCATATTTTTTGTACAACTGATTTTTCTGATTCTTTATCTATTGGACAAAAGGAAAAATCTTAATTCAGAGTTACTTCAATCCCAAATTTCTGAACTTAGAAATGAGCTCGATAATGGTTTGGCTTTAGCCAGAAAAGAAAGTAGAGAGAATTTACAGTCCCAATTTCAGCTGGTTTTCACTTCGCTAAGAAATCATGCTCAGGATCAAAAAGGGGAGCTCAAAACCTTTGGAGAATTATTTAGGCAAAATGTTCAGGATTTTAATTCAGTTCAAAGGGAGAAGTTTGGTGAATTGAATAGAAGACAGGATGAATTGATGAAATCTACCGAATTGAGATTGGAAAAGATTCGGGAAACGGTAGACGAGAAACTGCAAAAGACCCTAGAGGCTAGGCTTGGTCAATCTTTTGAAATGGTCAGTAGGCAGCTACAGGCTGTTCAAAAAGGCCTAGGAGAGATGCAAAGTCTAGCCAATGGAGTAGGAGATCTCAAGCGGGTTTTAAGCAATGTTAAAAGCCGTGGAGTTTTGGGTGAATATCAATTACAGGCCATTTTAGAAAATCAATTGGCACCTGATCAATACTTAAGCAATGCCGAAGTTGGAAAAGGAACGCGAGAAAGGGTGGAATTTGCCGTCAAAATGCCTGGTCAGGATCATCCGGTATTATTACCAATAGATTCTAAATTCCCACAAGAATCCTACTTGAGATTGGTGGATGCTTATGATACAGTTAACAAAACAGAGATTGATATCAATCGAGCTGAGTTGATTAAAGCAGTAAAAAAAGCAGCTTCAGATATTCAGATAAAATATATTCATCCTCCCTACACCACAGATTTCGCGATTTTATTTCTTCCCGTAGAAAGCTTGTATGCGGAAATTCTCCGGGAACCAGGTCTAGCGCAAGCAATTCAACTGGAATATAAGGTACTGGTAACTGGCCCAACCACACTTTCAGCTATCTTGAATAGTTTACAGATGGGCTTCAGAACTTTAGCTATTCAAAAAAGGAGCTCTGAGGTTTGGCAGATATTGGGAGCAATTAAAACTGAATTCGGAAAATTCGGCGAGCTGATAGAGAAAACACAGAAAAAGCTGAATGAAGCAAACTCTGAATTAGATAAGTTGGTGGGAGTCAGAACAAGAGCTATTCAGAGAAAATTGAAAGATGTACAGGAACTTCCAAGTGCAGAGAGTGAAAAGCTCTTGGATGAGTAGTTAAAATTGAAAAAAAATGAATTTTTAACTACCTGCTTTGTTACCTTAGCCTATTAGCACAAAAGAATTGGTTTAAATACTGATAACCATTAAGAAAGGTATTACTTTTGTGCCTGTTTTTATCACCAGAACAATTTCTATGGGGATGCACATTGTAATTGCCGGTGCGGGGGATATGGGTTATCACCTGGCTGAGCAATTAAGTTATGACAACAAAGACATCACGCTAATCGATACTGAGCGAGAAGTCTTGGATTATGTTTCATCCAAATTGGACGTCCTAACCGTATTGGGAGACGCCACTTCAATTGAGATTTTACAGAGGGCGAATGTGACCAATGCCAGCATGGTATTGGCAGTTACTACTTCTGAAAAAACCAATATTGTTGCGGCTGTTCTTGCAAAACAGCTAGGAGCCAAGCGTGTGATGGCCAGGGTAAGAAATCACTCTTACCTCAATCCTGAAAATGTCAATTATTTTCAAAATCTAGGAATCGATAACCTGATCTCTCCGACTATGCTCTGTAGTAGAGAGATTTTCAATATGATTCAAAATTCTTCTTTCACCGAAGTTTTTGACTTTGGAGGAGGAAAATTAAATATCGTTGGGGTTACCTTGGATCAATTTAATCCTTTGGTCAATCAAAGGATTATGGATATGAAGACCAACCCAATCTTTGAGGATATTCGCATCATTGCGATTTTAAGAGACCAAAAGACTATAATTCCAAGAGGATCCACAATTATCCGAAATAGTGATCACGTGTTCTTTATTTCTAATAAAAAGCACACTGAGAGTATTTTGGAATTGATCGGTCAGGAGAAAAGAGAGGTGAAAAATATCATGATCATCGGAGGCGATGACATGGCTCTAACTACTGCCCTCAAGCTTGAAAATCATTTCAGGGTAACCTTGGTCAATAAAGATAAGGAGAGATGTAAGTGGCTTGCAGAAAACCTTCCTAACACATTGATTATCAATGGTGATTACAAGAATATAGAGCTTTTAATTGAAGAGGGTTTAGAGCAGATGGATGCTTTTTTGGCACTTACTGAATCTTCAGAGACGAATATTATTACCAGTTTGTCAGCTAAGAATCACGGTGTGTATAAAACCATCGCACACGTGGATACAAGGGAGTATATTCATATTTCACATAGTATTGGGGTGGATTCCTTAATCAATAAAAAATTGGTTGCGGCCAATGAAATTTCCAGGTATTTGAAAAAAGGAACTGTAGAAGCTGTATCCGGAATCTATGGTGTAGACGCGGAATTTATTCAATACTCTGTCTGCAAAAATAATCGCCTGACTAAAAATGCCCTGAAAGATCTTCACTTTCCTGATACTGCTATCGTAGCCGGGGTTATCCGTGGAGAGGAAGTTTTTATTCCTGATGGAGATTTCCAGCTTCAGTTAAATGACAAGGCTATTGTATTGGCACTTCCACAAGCCAAAGGTTCCTTGGACAAACTTTTCCATTAATCTATGATTCATTTTAAGGAAATAGCAAAAATCATGGGAGCCCTCTTGGTGCTCATCTCGATTTTGATGCTTCCTGCAGCGGGGTGGTCAATTTATTTTGGAGAAGACCCTTGGCCAATTTTGGTTGCAATGTGTATTTCAGCCCTTTTTGGCGCATTTTTCTTTTCTTCCTTTTCCAAGCAGGATCAAAATATCCGAAAAAGAGAGGGCTATTTGATTGTGGCTCTTTCTTGGGTTTTTATGACGCTGTTTGGAATGTTGCCCTTTATTTTAAGCGCCGAAATCACCTCTTTTCACGATGCTCTATTTGAGACCATGTCGGGTCTTACCACAACAGGTGCCAGTATTTTGACAGATATAGAGGCAATGCCTAAAGGTCTTCTTTTCTGGAGAAGTATGACGCAATGGATTGGTGGTTTGGGAATTATTGTCTTGACGGTTGCAATTTTCCCACTTTTGGGAATTGGTGGGATTGAACTCTTTGTTGCCGAGTCACCGGGGCCAACTTCTGATAAAGTGCATCCTAGGATTTCCGAAACTGCCAAGAGATTATGGTATGTCTACGTGGGATTGACATTATTAGCAACCCTTCTTTATTGGGTCGGTGGAATGACTTTTTATGATGCCATCAACCATGCCTTGACGACCTTGGCTACGGGTGGATTCTCTACCAAAAATGCCTCAATGGCTTATTATGATTCGGCTTTTATTCAATATGTAGCTATTGTCTTCATGTTTTTGGCCGGAACCAACTTTACCATCATTTATTTTGGATTGATAGGTAAATTCAGAAGAGTATTAAGAAGCGATGAGTTTAAAACTTACGCTTTTGCTTTGCTGGGGATATCTGTGATATTATTCTACCCGATTTTCGCAAAAGGAGGGGTAGACTATGAATTGGCTTTTAGAAAATCCCTTTTCCAAGTGGTCTCTCTGGTAACTACAACTGGATATGTCACTGACGACTATACCCAATACGGACAGGGAATGAGCTTTATTTTCTTCATGCTTCTGTTTTTGGGGGGTTCAGCAGGATCAACAGCCGGTGGGATCAAGTTCGTACGTCACCTGACTTTTATTAAAAATTCCTGGTTGGAGTTTAAAAGGCTGGTTCATCCAAGGGCGATCGTACCATTGATGATCAATGGTGACCGGGTAACTGGAAGGATCATTACCCATATTATGAACTTCCTTTTGATTTACCTTTTGACTTTTGTCATTGGGGCATTGGTACTCTCTCTGATGGGCTATGATTTACCAACTTCTCTGGGTGCCGTGGCTACCTGTTTGGGTAATGTTGGCCCAGCCATTGGAGAAGTAGGACCTGTTGACAACTTCGCTTTTTTCAGCGGATCTGCTAAAATATTCCTTTCCTTTATCATGCTTCTGGGAAGATTGGAATTATTCACCATTCTAATCCTTTTCACTCCATTCTTCTGGAGAGCGAATTAATCAAAAACAGTAAACTGAGCTTGTATTTTAGCAATTCTATCTTCCAGACTTTCTGAAGAAATGGTTGTTCGGCTCAATCTATCCACCATGATAGGAAAAGAGAATGGGGTAAATTGAACTGGGTGTTTAACCACGATCTTCAATCGATTGATCTTTTTTAAGGCATTAATCAACTTATCTCTATCCATCTGCTGGTTGATGGCTTCTTCATGTGCCTGCTTCAACAATAGGTTGTCTGGATCATATTGCTCAAAAACCTGAAAAAGTAAGCTGGAATTGGCCTGAATGTGCTTGAATGTGGTGGGTTTTCCCGGATATCCCTGAAAAACCAACCCTGCAATACTGGCAATTTCTCTGAATTTTCTCCGGGACATTTCACTTTCATTCACACAGTGAAGAATATCCTCCTTGATATTTTTTAGGCTGAATACATCTTCTTCTAATATTTCTTCAATAGGAATTGGCATATCTGAAAGGAGCTCAAAGCCATAATCATTCATCGCCATATTGAAAGTAACTGGATAGCTTGCTGAAACTCTATAGGCAATCAAAGCACTCATCAATTCATGCATCATTCTGCCTTCAAAAGGGTAGAAAAAAATGTGATATCCCTGCTTGCTTTGATGAGACTCTATCAAGAAGGTGCTTTGATCCGGTACAATGGAAAGCTTACTCTGAAGATCCAAAATCGGTAAAACCTGCTTGACTTCTTCTGATTTATGAATGCCATTATTATACTCTGAAAGTATTTGGAGAATTTTATCTGACAGCATGGAAGAAAGTGACATTCTTGCACCCATCCAGCTTACCACGTTATTGGTTTTTTTCTCACTCACTTTGACTATGGCGCTCAGGTCTCGAATTTGAAGAAGCTCTAACGATCGACCCGCAAAAAAGAATCTATCCCCAATTTTCATTTTTGAAATGAAGTACTCTTCCACTGTGCCCAGGTAGGTTCCATTTTTGAACTTCACTTTCATCATTGCTTCCGAAACAATGGTTCCCATAGAAAGCCTATGTTTCATTGCTATTCGTTTGTTTTTGACTTTGTATAGCCCATCCTCATCTTGACTGACTTTGAGAAAATCCTCATAGCTTCCCAGAGAATTTCCTCCCTTGGTGATGAAATCCATAGCCCAGGCCATTTCCTCTTTGCTTAAGTTGGAAAAAGAGTAGGTCCTTTTGACGATAGGATAGATTTTTTCCGGTGCAAATCCTTCGCCTACTGCCAGTGTGACCAAAAATTGAATGAGGACATCAAAGGGTAGGATAGGAGCAAATTGAGACTCTATGGCTTCATTTTCCATGGCATCCCTTAAAGCTGCTGCTTCAATTAACTCTAGAGAATTGGTAGGGACGAAATAAACTTCTGAGGGAACACCCGGTTGATGTCCAGCTCTTCCGGCTCTTTGCATAAAGCGCGCAACTCCTTTAGGACTTCCTATTTGGATGACTTTGTCTACGGGTCTAAAATCTACTCCGAGGTCTAAACTTGAGGTGCAAACCACTAGTTTTAATTTTCCTTCGTGCAAAGCTTCTTCTACCCAAGATCGGACAGACATGTCCAAAGAGCCATGATGCATGGCGATCCAGCCTGCCCATTCAGGTTTGGCTTCCAAAATTTTTTGATACCAAATTTCCGTCTGAGATCGTGTATTGGTAAAAAGTAAGAGGGATTTTCCTGACTCTATGATTGGAATTATTTTGTCCAGCATCCTAATTCCCAGATGTCCAGACCAAGGATATTTTTCGATTTCATCTGGAAAAACTGATTCTAGTCGAATTTCTTTTATTACCTCAGCTTTGACAATATTTATGGGAAGGTCTTTTCCTAAAAGCGCCTTGGCAGCTTCCTCCAAATTACCAATGGTAGCAGATATAGCCCATCTTTTGAAAATGTTCGGGCAGATTGCCTGTATGTACTCTAAAGCAAGCTGAACCTGAACCCCTCGCTTATTTCCAACCAACTCATGCCATTCATCAACCACTACAGTTTGCACCGTTTGAAAGAGTTTATGATGATCTTTTTGGGCGATTAATATATGGAGTGTTTCAGGAGTTGTGATTAAGACTTCGGGAGGCCTTCTTTTCAATGCAGCTCTGGTTTTGGCATCAGTATCTCCATTTCTGACTGCCACTTGCCAAGGCAAACCAATAGCCTCACAAACCTCTTCCATAGCCCTTTGAATGTCTTTGGCTAAGGCTCTAAGGGGAGTGACCCAAATAAGTTGAAGTCCATTGTTTTTGCTGTTCTGCCAATCGTCGGGATGCTGTTGGATAAATTCCAGAATTACTGGAAACCATAAAGCAAAAGTTTTTCCTGATCCTGTTGGGGCATTTAATAGACCTGATTTTCCATCTAAATAGTCTTTCCAGGCATGAAGCTGAAAAGGAAAGGCTGTCCAACCTTTAGACTTGAAGTAATTTAAGGCAACCTGAAAACGCTTATCCTCCATACAGTTTTAAAAGATCTTTCAAGTCTTGAAGTGTATTTGCCTCTTCTTTAGGCTTGTCTTTTCTCCATCTTAAGATACGGGGAAATCTCAAGGCTATACCGCTTTTGTGTCTTGGGCTTGACTGAATTCCTTCAAATGCAATTTCAAATACGAGCTCTGCTTTCACTGTTCTCACCGGACCAAACCTTTCTCGAGTGTTTTTCTTGACAAATTGGTCCACTTCCCGCATTTCGGAATCAGTAAGTCCAGAGTATGCTTTTGCGAAAGGAACAAGATTTTCTCCTTCCCAAACCGCAAAGGTATAATCACTGTACAAGTCAGCCCGTCTTCCGTGTCCCTTTTGGGCATAAATCATGACTCCATCAATAGTCAAAGGATCGATTTTCCATTTCCACCAATTCCCTCGTTTTCTACCTGTCTCATAGGGAGAATCTTTATGTTTCAGCATCAGGCCTTCTGCTAAATTAGCTCTGGAATTTTTTCTGATTTTGGCATATTCATCCCAATTTTCAGCTAGAAGTGGACTGGATATTTCCAATCTTGGATGTTTAGTCTTCCGGACGACTTCTTCTAAAATTTGTCTCCTTTTTTTCAAAGGATAGTCTCTGAAATCCTCACCTTCAAACTCCAATAAATCATATGCCAATAGGCTCACAGGTGCATCTTTCAGTATTTTTTTACTTATGGATTTTCTTCCAATCCTTGTTTGCAAAATACCAAAGGGTAGGGGCTTTCCTTCATCGAAAGCCAAAATCTCTCCATCCAATACCAAACCGTCAGGCAAGGAACTTCCTAAGTCAATAAGCTCAGGGAACTTTTCATTGACAAGTTCTTCTCCTCTGCTCCAGATGAAGGTTTCTTGGTTTCTCCTTATCAATTGTCCTCTGATTCCATCCCATTTCCATTCAACTTGCCAATCTTCTGTATGCCCTAGCTCTTCTGGTATCTTTTCTAAAGGATGGGCTAAGAAAAAAGGGTAAGGTTTGCTTAAGTCTTTTTCTGCTTCTGTTTGGTCAAAAAGCTGATCAAAGGTTAAAGTTTCAGGATCCCAATTTCCCATCAATGCATAAGCAATGTCTGCTTTTTCCCGGTTTAGAAAATTAGCAAGGGCCTGAGTGATTAAATTTTGACTGACACCAATTCTGAATCCTCCTGTGATAATTTTATTAAAAACAAAGCGCTCCATTCGGTCCAGTTCGCTCCATGCATTTAGAATGAAATCTTTCTTTTGCTCATCGGATTTTTCCTTTAAAGCTATCAACTGATTGATCCAATCACTGAGTTGATAGCTCGACTCGGAAGTGGGTAGAGGTAGCAACAGAGAAATGGTTTCCGCCAAATCTCCTACTGTGTGATATGATTCTTCAAAGAGCCATTCTGGAATTTCTGCCATTTCCATACACCACTCTCGTAATTGTCGGGTATTCACTTGCCTTTTCGGTCTTCTGTGAGTGAATAGGGCGATTGCCCAGACTTTATCTTTTGAGGAAGATGTTTCAAAAAAATGTTGCAAAGCCTCCAGCTTATCTTTGGTTTTGTTGGTTTGATCCAACTTAGTGATTAGCTCTGCAAAGTTTTTCATTCAAATGGATAATGAGTAAGAGTATTTAAATCGAAATCTTAACTTAATGGACTTCTTGCCGTTTACCAATTTGAAAACAAGCTATTCATGAAAAAGTTAATTTTTGCGCTACTTTCCGGGTTAATTTTCATATCCTGCACTGACTCATTGGAATCAAATAAATACACCGGCAAGCAGGTTGAATATACTTTATTCAAAGCATCAGATTTTGATTTTTCAGGAACTGCGACCGTCAGGGAATTGATCGGAGGGAATTTGGAGATGAGTATTGATCTGGAAGGCTCCAGAGGTGATGCAAGTGTGAGTTACCCGGCTCATCTGCATTTTGGGAATATCAATACCCCACAAGCAACAATAGCATTTATGCTCAAGCCGGTAAATGCAGCATCCCTAAAATCAGTGACTGTATTGGAGCAAATGACCAATGGAAATCGATTACTGTTCAATGAACTATTAGGATTTGAAGGGCATATCAAAGTTCATCTAGCTGCCGATGGACCTGATTACAATACGATTTTGGTTGCTGGAAATATTGGAAAAGCTGCGAATGCTTCCAATTTTGATCCGTCTCAAATGGTGATCTGCGGGAAGGATTATTAGAATAAAAAAAGGCCTGATTTTTCATCAGGCCTAAATTTTTTAATTTAATACTAGTGGGAAAGTGATGTCTAAATCGGTTTCTCCACCTGCCATCACAAAATTTTCAAAGTTTGGATTGTTAGCTCCTGGATAGTTTTTATCCAAATCGTGTCTCAAGACAATTCTCATTTGAGCATTGTTGAAACCTGGAGAGGATGCTACTGTAACGATACCTCTTACACCGATTAGTTCTCCGCTCTCATCATCATAGACATAAGTGAGTGGTGCGGAAGATCCCACGAAAGCTGATCCCAAGAAATAAAACTGATGCTCATCAGCTTCCTCTAAAATCTCTTCTGTAATATCCTCGTTTTCGATAGCATTGAATACTTCAATGTCTAAACGGTAGGTTTTACCTTTCATAAGGCTTACAGTCTGCACTACAGGAGAAGCTCCTACTTCAATTCCTTCTGGGTCAGAAGCCTTGAAACTGATTGGTGTACCAACAGGATTACCCGAAGCATCAAGCTCTGTAAAGTTTAAAGTTACATCAGTGATCACTTCACCGTCATTCTCTACAACCGGCTCTTCTGGTTCACAGGCTGTGAATACGAATAAACTTACGATCAATGCGTAAAAAGGAAGTTTTTGGATAGTTTTCATTGTGTTTATATAAATTAAAATTGGTAATTGATTTTCAAAAAGATGTTTCTTCCGATATCATCAGTGAAGTATCGAAATCTGTTCATGTACTCTTTATAGTTGGTATTGAAGATATTTTGAACCTGTAGCCCAAGATTCAATTTGTTTTGTCCAATTGGTAATTGTCTTAAATACCCAAAGTTGAATAAAGCATAAGCATCAGGAGCAGGAGCCAAATCAAAATCAGGCTCTCGGTTTTGTCTCGCAACCAACTGATTACTGATAGTAAATTTGTGGGTCTTTTTTTCCTGACCTAGCTTATAAGAAAGTCCCCAATCCATTCTGTCCGATGGAATAAATGGAAAGAAATTGTCTTCGTCTGTATTTTTTGCCCTAATGATGGATCCTTTGACGTAAGCATTGAAATTGGAGGTGAATTCATAGCTTCCAGAAAAATCAAATCCATAAAACAGCGCATTTGCCTGCAGGTACTCATAAACATTGAAAGTACCTCTCAAACTCACAAAAGTTTCTCCTGTGGGATTGAGGTAAATGTAATTTGAAATCCTGTTAGCGTAGGCGGTCAATTCAAAGGTTGATTTATTGGAAGTAAACTCAAGTGAGTTTACCCATTTAAGGGATTTTTCTGAGTTTAAATCTTGATCACCTATTTCCACCGCAGCTGCCCCATGGTGCAAGCCTTGGGAAAATAACTCGTTGATATTCGGTGGTCTCCAAGCAGAGCCCAAATTGGTAGAAAAAGTAAGGCTTGGGGATAATTGGTAATAAGCACCTAGAAAAGCTGTGAAATTGCTGTAGTTCAGGTCCACTTCCTCCAGCTCATTATTGACGAATCTTGCTGTAGAGACATCTCTAAAATCAAACCTAATACCGCCTTCAATTTCCAAAGGTCCTTTGGAATATTTTTCAATTCCATAGAAACCCATGTTAAGCATTTGATAATTCGGAATTAGAGGAGTTACTCCAGTTCCTGGAATGTTGCTGTTTGCCTGTTGAATAATATTCAATCCCCAAGTACCGCTAAATTCATTTGGGTGGGTATGGTCTACAAATAAGTCAAGAGTATTGGTGAAAAGCTCTAAATCCAAACTGGCTCGTTCATTTAAATCTCCTCTTCTTCTATCAAACTCCTGTCTTTGGTTGAGCTGAAAACCATATTGAAGATTTGCTTTCCAGTTGGAGTTGATATGATAATGAGACTTGATTTTACCTAAATGATGGGCAACTTTTTGCTTTGGATTTAGAATATCATAGGTGAAACCCACATTGGAAAAAGGCCTTCCATTGGCAATAATTTCCTGTAAATCAGTCAAATTTCCAGTATGGGAATCTCTCAAAATCCCCAATTCGGTATTGAAAAAACTATAATAAATCTCTGCTCCTAATTTTGGACTAGTATATCCAAGTGCACCAGAAAAGTTGATTTCATTCAGCCCGGTATTTGCCTGATAGTAATCCGGACTTTGAATATTACCTGCCCTTTTTACCGATCCTTGAACTCTGTAGCCCAGGCCTTTGATGCTTTTGAATCCATCTTGGTGAGTAACAGAAATATTCCCCATTCTACCATTACTTGCGCCTAAAACATATAGATCTGTCTTGCTTTCACTTTTGGTAGGGATTTCAGCAGGGCTTACTAAAATCACTCCACCCATAGCCTCCGGCCCAAAGCGAACTGTCTCAGCACCTTTTATTACTGTAATTTCATCTGCCAAAAAAGGATCAATCTCAGGGGCATGCTCAGCTCCCCATTGTTGTCCTTCAAGTCGGATTCCATTATTCAGAATCATGATTCTATTGGAGTGCAGACCATGAATCACTGGCTTTGCTATGCTATTTCCCGTGGAAAAAGTAGTGACACCAGCAACTCTTTTGAGGCTTTCTCCTAAGTTTTCTCCTCTGGATTCTAATAATTGCTCACCATATAGAGCAGTTACCGCTGTAGTCGTTTGAACGGCATCTCTATGTCCATGAATTTCAACCCCAGAAAGAGCGAAGGACTCTTCTTCCATTCGAAATGTTTTATTGAATGAATTGGATGCCAAGTCTATTTTTTCCTGAATTTCCTTATGACCCAAAAACTGGATTTTCAAATTGAATGCACCCTGACAAAGATTTCTTATGAGAAAGTTGCCGTCTAGATCAGTCACCACACCTTGCTTGGTTTCTTCCAGCCACACGTAAGCTCCCGGGATGGGTTGGTTATTTTCTAAATGAATCACCTTACCCCGAATAGACAGGTTGCAGTTCTGGGCTTTAGAAGGAAAAGCCAGAATTAGGGTTGTCAGAAATACAGTAATGTAGGGTATCAGTTTCTTCACGCCACAAAAATAAAGTGCTTTGTAGCTTTATACCAGAAAAAGTGAAACAAAGTTGCAAAAAGGGATAAGTGGTTTTTATCCCTGAGGAAGAAAAATGCTCAATTATTTCAAAAAACAGCCAAATTTCAATGTATTTGATTAATGTCGCTTACTTGATACTTGGGTGTGCCCCCTTCCTGAGTTGCTACAAATGCTCCGATTTTACAGGCAAAATCCAAAATCTCCTCTGAATTTTTGCCGTCTAGGTATGTTTTGACAAATCCGCTCAAGAAAGCATCTCCAGCTCCTATGGAGTCTTTCACTTTAATTTTATACCCAGGGTGCTGTGTGATTTGTCCATTTTGATAAATCATAGCGCCCTTGGATCCCAAAGTGATGCAGATGATTTCAATGGGAAAATTATGATCCAAAAATTCACATAGACTTTCCACTGTTGCTTCTGTATTGAAGTAATCTGCGAAAATTTCTAATTCATCTTCGTTGATTTTTAGAATTTCGGTGTACCCAAGGAGAGTTTCAATCACTTCGAAATCGTAAAATGGACTTCTCAAGTTGGCATCAAAAATCCTCAATTTTTGCTTCGGGAGTAATGCTAGAAGAGTTTTGAGACTTTCATTGCTTCTAACTCCCAATGTTCCAAAAATAAAAGCATCACAGTTCTGGCTAGCCTGAATCAATTCATCTGTAATAGAGATATGATCCCAAGCCACATTGGGTAAAATGGTATACTTGATATTTTCAGGATCAGAATTGTCAACCAGGACTTTTGAGGTCTGATAAGCGTCTTTTCTTTGAATAAACTTATCCGAGATCCCATAACTCTTTATGTATTCCACTAATTTTTCTCCATCTAAATCATTTCCTATTGCGGAGATAAAATTGGAATTCAGTCCTAATTGGTGAAGATTCAGGGCCACGTTCAATGGGGCACCACCTGCTTTCGAACCGCTAGGTAAGCAATCCCATAGCATTTCACCGAAAATAAAAACTTTATGAGGCATAGTCTTGATGTAAATCTTTTTGAATTTCTTCTAGAGTTCTTCCTTTGGTTTCCGGCATTTTAAATTTCACCCAAAGGAGTTGCCAAACCATCATCAATGCAAAGAAAGCAAAGATATAGCCTGGTCCGAATGCATTGGCAAAGAAAGGAAAGACATTGGCAATTACAGCGGCTAAAATCCAGTGGGTAAAAGAGCCAAGCGATTGGCCATATGCTCTAAGTTCATTAGGAAACATTTCTGAAATGAATACCCAAATCACCGAACCTTGTCCTACTGCGTGAGAAACAATAAATCCGAAAACAAAAATAGGGAGCCAGAAAGATGGAATTCCAGGCCCCAAAAAGTTATATGCCATCAAGGATAATGAGATAATATAACCTGCGGAACCTATATACATTAACTTTTTTCTTCCCAACCGATCTATTAAATAAAGTCCTAGAAATGTGCCCAGCAAGTTGACTATTCCAATTCCTATAGTTGATATTAAAGCGTTTTCCGTGGAAATCCCCGCCATTTCAAATACTCTGGGAGCAAAGTAGATGATGGCATTAATTCCTGATACCTGATTAAAAAAGGCAATCATAACCGCTAGAAGAGTACTGGAAAGGTATTTTGAATTGAAAAGAGTTGAAATGCTTGCTTTGGACTTTTGCCTCTTTTCTTCTTCAATGGCAAGTCTAATTGCCTCTTCGGCGCCTTCAGGATCTGTCCGAGTTAAAATAGTTCTAGCTTGGCTTTGAGCATTAAATTTGGCGATCAGCCATCTTGGACTTTCAGGTATTCTGAAAATCATTGCACTGTATATCAAAGCTGGTATTCCTTCAACAATCAGCATCCATCGCCACTCTTCTGGCAAGCCAGCAGTTCCAATCAGATAATTGGAGACATAGGCGATTACAATCCCAAATACAATATTAAACTGATACAGGGCTACCAAGAGTCCCCGGTTTTTTGCAGGAGCGATTTCAGAGATATACATAGGTGCAACTACAGAGGATGCACCTACACCTAAGCCACCAATAAATCTAAAAATAGTAAAAGAGGTGACGTCCCACGCCATTCCTGAACCCACAGCGGAAACTAAATAAAATATACCTATCCAGAGTAAGCTTTTCTTTCTTCCAAACTTGTCTGCAGGTATTCCGCCTAGCAAGGCACCTATTACAGTTCCATACAAAGCTGATGCTATGGCTAATCCATGCATCCAGTCACTTAATTGCCATACTTCTTGTATCGCTCTTTCCGCACCTGAAATTACAGCTGTATCAAATCCAAATAAAAAGCCGCCAAGAGCGGCTGTGATGGAAATGAAAAAGACATATTTATTAGAAGACATAAAAAGAAATGGGGTTTATCATTCGCTAATCTAAGTAGAAGCGGCATAATTCAAAACCCCATTTATGAAATTGCCAAATCAACGAAATGGATAGATATAGCTACCAAATCTTTCTACAATAGCTCTTTCCAGACTATCTCTATGATCTGGATGAGCGATTCTCATCAATTCGTATGATCTCTGTCTCAGATTCTTTCCGTACAAATTGACGACTCCAAACTCTGTCACTACATATTGAACATGCGCTCTTGTCGTAACTACTCCAGCTCCTGGTTTTAGGAAAGGGACAATTTTTGATTCTCCTGATTTTGTGCAGGCTGTTAATGCCATAATGGGTTTTCCTCCAACGGACAGTGAAGCTCCTCTCATAAAATCCATCTGTCCACCAACTCCCGAATAATGATAGCTTCCTATCGAATCGGCACAGACTTGTCCTGTCAAATCAAGTTCAACACAGGAGTTGATCGATACTACTTTCGGGTTTTTCCTGATTACAGAAGTATCATTAACATAGGCTGCCTCATGAAAGGAGAATTCAGGGTTATCGTGGATTTCCCGGTATAATTCTGCTGAACCTGCAGTAAAAGCGGAAACTACTTTGCCGGGATGTTTTTTCTTATAGGCATTGGTGACAGCCCCCGATTTCATCAAGTTCAGGATGCCGTTGGAAAACATTTCTGTATGTACTCCCAAATCTTTATGATGATGAAGGCTATTTAAAACTGCATCAGGAATTGCACCAATGCCCATTTGAAGGGTTGATCTGTCCTCTATAATAGAAGCTATATGATTGCCAATCTGAATTTCCTTTTCCGTAATTTTTCCGAGATAGTTTACTTCAGGTAGTGGTTCGTCTACATAGATAGCTTTATCAAATTTTGAAATATGAATATGTCCATCTCCATGTGTTCGAGGCATTTGCTTATTGACTTGCGCAATAATCAATTTGGCGGTTTCAACTGCAGGTTTGGCAATATCTACTGAGGTTCCCAACGAACAAAACCCGTGTGCATCAGGCTCTGAAACCTGAATCATTGCTACATCAATTTCCAAAATTTTATTCCTAAAAAGGTGTCCGATTTCACTCAAGAAAATAGGGACATAGCCCCCCTGATCTGTATTGACGGCAGTTCTGATATTAGTTGAAACGAAAAGAGAATTCATAAAGAAACTCCCTTTACAATCGGGTTCTACCAAAGGCATAGGACCTAGCGTAGTGATTGCTACGATTTCGACATTTTTCAATTCTTTTTTTCTGTCTGCCAATGCATACAAAAGAGTGGTGGGGGTTGCTGCACTTCCGTGAATAAATACGCGTTGATGGCTTTGAACTAGCTGAACCGCATCAGCTGCTGTGGTATAGTTGATCATTTTCAATTTTTTTATTCCCCAAAGGTTTAAATTAAGATGATAAAAAAAGATGACAATTGTCAGCTAACCGCTTGATTTATCTGTTTGCCTACCAAATAATATTTTGTTTGATCACGTGTTTTAAACCTAAGACAGCCTTAAATTTGTTATATTCGCAGACTGAAAAGTTCGGCTTGAATGTCGTTTCAAAGCCCAAAAAATAGAGTATATAAACCCATAAGTATGACTACCCAAGCGGAGATTTATAAGCCAAAAAATCACATTCGTATTGTCACTGCAGCCTCACTTTTTGATGGGCATGATGCAGCGATCAATATCATGAGAAGAATCATTCAATCCACTGGTTGTGAGGTGATTCATTTAGGACACAATCGCTCGGTTCAGGAGATTGTCGATTGTGCGATTCAGGAAGATGTCCAAGCTATTGCCATTACTTCCTATCAGGGAGGGCACGTAGAATTTTTCAAATACATGTATGATTTGCTTCATGAAAAAGGAGCTGGTCATATCAAGCTTTTCGGAGGGGGAGGTGGAACAATCCTTCCTGAAGAGATTAAGGAATTGCATGAATATGGTATTTCCAGAATTTATGCTCCTGATGATGGAAGGGCAATGGGTCTTCAGGGAATGATCAATGACTTAGTAAAGCAATGCGACTTTCCAATCGGAGATGAGTTGCCGGAAGAATTTGCTTTGGAAAGAGATAAAAAAAATCATGTAGCCAGACTGATCTCTGCTTTTGAAAACTTCCCTGATCAATCCAAAAAATTATTGGAAGAAGTAAGATCAAAAAGCAAAGCTTCAAAAACCCCGGTTTTGGGGATTACAGGAACTGGTGGTGCTGGTAAATCTTCCTTGGTTGATGAATTGGTCAGGAGATTTGTTTTGGATTTTGAAGATAAAACTCTCGCAATCATATCTGTAGACCCTTCCAAAAGAAAAACCGGAGGAGCCCTGTTGGGTGATAGAATCCGCATGAATGCAATTCATCATCACAGAGTGTTTATGAGGTCTCTGGCAACCAGACAATCAAACTTAGCTCTATCTCGATATGTCCAAGATGCTGTTGATACTGTAAAAGCGGCTGGATTTGACTTGGTGATTTTAGAAACATCAGGTATTGGTCAGTCAGATACAGAAATTGTCGAGCATTCAGATTTATCCCTCTACGTGATGACTCCGGAATATGGTGCCGCATCTCAATTGGAGAAGATCGATATGCTGGATTTTGCAGATATCATTGCACTGAACAAGTTTGATAAAAGAGGGGCTCTAGATGCTATTCGAGATGTGAAAAAGCAATTCAAACGCAATCACAATCTATGGGAAGCGAAAGACGAGGATTTACCTGTTTTCGGCACCATTGCTTCTCAATTCAACGATCCGGGAATGAATCAGCTTTATAAGGCAATCATTTCCAAAGTCAATGAGAAGTTTGAGTCTTTTGACAGTAGTTCCGAATTGACATCCGGTAGTTCTGAAAAGATCTATATTATTCCACCTGCAAGAACCCGGTATCTAAGCGAGATTACTGAGAACAACAGGAATTACGACAAGTGGGTAGAAGAGCAAAAAGAGATTGCTCAAAAGCTTTATTCCATTCGGAAATCAATTGACACTATTGAAGAATCCGGTGTAGAGGACAAAGACAGATTGAAGAAAGAATTAGAAGAAGTCTATACTCAAGTCGAGCTGAATTTAGATCCAAAAAACAAGAAATGGCTGGAAGAGTGGCCAGAAGAAGCCGCTAGATATCAGGAGGATTTCTATATTTTTAAAGTAAGGGATAAGGAGATCAAGGTAAAAACTTTCCATAAATCGCTTGCGGATTCAAGAATTCCAAAGGTTTCTCTTCCTAAGTATGAAGCTTGGGGTGAGTTATTAAAATGGGGACTTCGGGAAAACGTACCTGGAAAATTTCCTTACACATCTGGAGTTTTCCCTTTCAAAAGAGAAGGTGAAGATCCTACGAGGATGTTTGCAGGAGAAGGTGGACCAGAGCGTACTAACAAGCGATTCCACTACGTTTCAAAGGATATGCCGGCCAAACGATTGTCCACTGCTTTTGACTCCGTGACTCTTTATGGTGAGGATCCTGATTACAGACCGGATATTTATGGCAAAATTGGAAATTCCGGAGTAAATGTTTGCTGCTTGGATGATGCTAAGAAACTCTATTCAGGATTTAATCTGGTAGACCCTTTGACTTCAGTTTCGATGACTATCAATGGCCCCGCAGCTACCATGACGGCATTTTTCATGAATGCAGCTATTGATCAGCAATGTGAGGTTTATATTAAAGCCAATGGTTTGGAAGATGAGATCAATCAAAAAATTGACGCCATTTACCAAAAGAAAGGGCTGAAAAGACCAACTTACAATGCAGAGATTCCTGAAGGCAATGATGGCTTGGGCTTGATGCTTTTGGGTGTGACTGGAGATCAGGTTTTGCCGAAAGAGGTATATGAAAAAATCAAAGCAGATACCATTTCTAAAGTAAGAGGGACTGTTCAGGCAGATATTCTCAAAGAAGATCAGGCACAAAATACCTGTATTTTCTCCACTGAGTTTTCTCTAAGACTCATGGGTGATGTGCAGCAGTATTTCATTCATAACAAAGTCAGAAACTTTTATTCAGTTTCTATTTCTGGATATCATATTGCTGAAGCTGGAGCTAATCCTATCACGCAATTGGCATTGACACTTTCCAATGGGTTCACGTATGTGGAATACTATGTTTCCAGAGGAATGGATGTCAATGATTTTGCCCCAAATTTATCTTTCTTCTTCTCCAATGGAATTGATCCGGAGTACGCGGTAATCGGTCGAGTGGCTAGAAGAATCTGGGCTAAAGCTATGAAGCTGAAGTATGGAGCGAATGAACGCTCGCAAATGTTGAAGTACCATATTCAGACTTCTGGAAGGTCTCTACATGCACAAGAGATTGATTTCAATGATATCAGAACGACGCTACAGGCATTGTATGCGATTTATGATAACTGTAATTCCCTACATACCAATGCGTATGATGAAGCGATTACAACTCCAACTGAAGCATCAGTAAGGAGAGCAATGGCGATTCAGTTGATCATCAATAAAGAATTAGGATTAGCTAAAAATGAAAACCCATTGCAGGGCGCTTTCATTATTGAAGAATTGACTGATTTGGTGGAAGAAGCAGTTTACGTGGAGTTTGATAGAATCACTGAAAGAGGTGGAGTCCTAGGAGCGATGGAGACTATGTACCAAAGAGGTAAAATTCAGGAAGAGAGTATGCATTATGAAATGCTGAAACATACTGGAGAGTATCCGATTATTGGTGTGAATACATTCCTTTCCAGTGAAGGTTCTCCAACTGTAACTCCCGGGGAAGTGATTCGAGCTACTCAAGAGGAAAAAGAAGCTCAGATCCAAACTTTGAAAAGCTTACATCAAGCTTATAAAGGCAAGGAAGAAGAACAATTGATGTCCTTGAAGAAAGCCGCTATTCAAAACGAGAATGTATTTGAGCGATTAATGGAAGCATCTAAGTATTGTTCTTTGGGACAAATTACGAGAGCGCTTTATGAGGTTGGTGGTCAATATAGAAGAAACATGTAAGGTGAGTAAGCCTTTCAAAAAGAATAAAGATTAAGTGCTATGTCAAAAAGAAATGTAACTGTCCGAATGAAAGCGGACTATGAATACGAAGCTGTAAATCCCCAGGGAAATGTAGTTCAGATCGATATGTACGATGCTCCGGCCAAAAAAGCACAATCTCCCATGGATTTGCTATTATCGGCAGTGGGTGGCTGTGCTTCTGTGGATGCAGTTTTGATGATGAAGAAAAAAAGAAGAGAGATAGTCGATTTTTCGGTGGAAGTGGAAGGAATTCGAAATGACGGAGTACCTGCATTTTATACCGATATCCACTTAAAATTCATTTTAATTTCCCCCAATGCAACAGAGGAGGAGTTTGAAAAAGTGGTTGCGCTATCCGTTGACAAATATTGTTCAGTTGCTTCTTCTTTAAAGTCCAGATTAACGTATAGTTCTGAGGTAAAGAGACCAGGATGAGAGTAGTCAAGGAATTAATCCGGGAGGAAATACGAATTAGTATTTTCTCCTGGAATAATAAGTACATCTTGAAATTTGAGTTTGGTCCCATGGAGCAGACTTTCAAGTTAAACGAGATGGATGTTTTGGAAGAAGCAGACTTGGAAAGCTTTCTGGAAGGAGATTTTTTTAAGCAAATAGTTGAAAGATTTCATGAAATGGGAAAATCATTTCGTGCTCAGTTGGAAAATCTTTAATTTCCCGCAAAGCATATGATACATGAGAGCCCCAATACTATTTTTAGTTTCTATTCTACTTCTTTTTTCGGCATGTTCTGACCTTCGGGAAAAGAAAAAGAAGGCTGATAAAGCAAGTTTACAGGAATTAGTATCTTCCTTTGAAAGCCACGCAAATGCACTTGAAAAAGAGATTGACTCGGTCTCAACTTTTTATGATTCTTTGATCAGGAACAAAGACAAAATTCTTAGAGACTTAGAGGGGTATAAGTACAAGATGAATGGGCCATTCTCTGAAGGTCTGTATGTGAAAGAGGAAAATTACAGTTCCATTATCATCTTGAATTCAACGGAAGATTATGCCAAAGCGAGGCAGGAAGTGAAATTTACCAATGGTTTGGATGAAATTTTTTCTAAGATTTATAAGCGTTATGATATCATAGCGCAGATCTATTCCAATTCAGAAAATCAAGTTTCGAGAGTTTATCCCTTTTATGATGCTGTGGGAATAGTAGACCCAAATATTAATGTCAAGGACTTTAATTTTTATTACAAAGCAGATCAAGAAAATAATCCTAGTAGGGAATATGTATGGATACCCGAACCATATATCGATCCGGCTGGGCAAGGATGGATTTTGTCACTAATCAAGCCGGTGTATGATCAAGATGAATTATTTGCTGTTTTGGGTATTGATATCACAGTAGACCATCTGATCCAAAGATTTTTGGAAGACACTAATGGGGACTATCTAATTGTAAACAAAAAAGGGGACATAGTAGCAGGAAAGTCTTCTGCTATCGAGGCATTGAGCATGCCTCCATTGAAAAACCATGTATACCGGGAAACTATCCAATCGGATAATTTCAGAATTTCTGATTTTAATCTATTCAATAGTAAAAGTAGAGAAGTTCGAAAAATGGGGCAGGCTTTCCTTTTGGAATCTAAAGATCAATTTGAATTCAAAGAGGAAAGTTACCTATCTGATGCAGTTTGCAGGGCTTTCAAAGAGATAGAGTGGTATGCCATTAAAATCAATATCAAAAGCTAATGGAAACTAATAAGCCTTACCGTATTGATTTTTGGCTAACCTTAGTCATTGGGTCACTTTTAGTCCTTTTGGTAATCACCTTGGGATTTAGCTTTTTCATGGCAATTTTTAATGCTCAATTAAATTCCAGAAAGGAATTTTTAAATAAACAAACTGAACTCGCCTCACGGGGTATTGAACTTGAGATTAGAAGATTCGAAGAAGAGTCCAAGGAATTAATCAACTATCTGGAGGATCCCAATCACGAGTTGGATGACTATGATGAAGAATTCACTTACGCGGTTAGAAGATTGTTTAATTCTTTCCCCCAATTAGTAGATACAGTTTGGGTGGATATGATGGATTCGGTTTTGGTCTTCAATAAAAATGATAGAACTGAATTTTTTCGAACACAGTCTGATAAAGGTTTCCCCTCGACTGATGAAAAGAGATTTTCCAATTTGATTTTAGGGAAAAAGGGCTTTCGTGTTCTTTATTCACTGGATTTAGTCTCCTATGCAAAGGAGTTTGTGATGAATTATTATCTCAATCCTGGCGGAGGTAAATTTTTGATTTATAATGATCGGCTTATCCCTTTAAACAGTAATTCTATTCAGATTCAAGCAAGCAAAATTGCAGATTTAGAGAATGATTTAGCTTTAGGGTTGAAGGGCTTTTATGAAGCTTCTTGGCAAAGGAATGATGAGGAGACAAGCGGTATTATTGCTCAATATCCATTTAGTTTTGTGCTTTCCAGTGAATCTGGAGCGATGGTCTTTGCCGTTCCTGCAGAAAGTTTGACTTCAGGTATTTACCAAACATATTTTTTCCTTTTTCTGGGTTTTGTTGCCTTGTTGATTTTTACTGTAGGATTTTTTGTGGTTTCTATAAAGAATAATTTAGAGTTTCAGAGAACTCAAGAAGCTAATATTCAAGAGATCAGCGAGTTATTTGATCAACAGAATTTATTGCTTCAAGAGCTCAAAGGTTTTGTTTATTTCCATGATGCCAAAGGGCAGATAACTCGCATCAGTGATGAGGTTCGGGATATTTTAGGCATGGAACCTCATGAGTTTAGATCTGCTTTCAAAGCTGAATCAAATAATGTGGAGGTTCAGAATCTCCGTGCAATTATTTTTCAGGCATTGGATGAAAAAAGGGACTTGGTTGACTTTGAGTATGATTTTATCATGCCAGATGGAAAAAGGATTAGGCTCAAAGTTTTTGAAAAATTGATTTTTGATGCTTCAGGTCAGTTCAACGGTGGAATGGGTATCTGTACAGATATCACAGATACTTATCAATCGAGAATTAAGCTGATTGAAAGTGAAAATAGGTTGAGAACTCTCATTGGCAATATCCCGGATAATATTTTTCTGTATGATAATGACAGTAGAGTTATTGATTTTCATGTTCAGGATAAAGAAGAATTGGAAGAACCCTCCCGTCAGACTTTAGGAAAGAGCCTGCAAGAATTTGTGCCACATGGTCAAACAGGGGTGGTTTTAGAGGCTTTTTATAAGGCAAGAGAAAAACGATCCATTCAGACCATCAATGTAAAATGGGAAGGCCCAAAAGGGGAGAAGCATTTTGAAATGAGATTCTTTCCTTTAGATGCTGAGAAAATGATGTCTATTTCAAAAGATATTACTACTCAGAAGATTTGGGAAAAAGGATTGGTGGATGCTATGAATGCTGCGGATCAAGCTAGCAAAGCGAAGTCGGACTTCCTTGCCAATATGAGCCATGAGATCAGAACCCCGATGAATGGATTATTGGGAATTATAGATCTCTTGGAGCAAACCAAATTGAATGCAATTCAACAGCAATATGTTGATATCATCAAAAATTCCGGAAATATGCTCTTGGGTATAATCAAGGATATTTTGGACTACTCTAAAATTGAAGCCGGAAAAGTTGAAATTTTCAATGAGGTATTTGATCCTATGCAGGAGCTTGAGAATCAGGCACAGATACTTTCAGGACTGGCAAATAAAAAAGACATAGCATTCAATTTTGAATCAGCTAGCAAACAGGACTTTTTAGCACAGGGAGATAAAGTGAAAATCAATCAGATTTTCTTGAATCTTGTGGGAAATGCGATCAAGTTTACCCCTGAAAAAGGAAAAGTAGACGTCAGCGTAGGATTGGAGCAAATAAGCGGTGATGCTTATTATATCAATTGTAAAATCATCGATACTGGGATAGGCATATCCGACGAGCATCTGGAAAAGTTAAGCGAACCATTTTATCAGATAGATAGCTCTGCAACCCGAAACTATCAAGGAACTGGATTGGGATTAGCTATTGCGAAAAAGCTTATAGAGCTCTTAGGAGGAGATTTAGTTATCAGTAGTGAAAAGGGAATAGGCTCGGTATTTGAATTTTCTGTTTTGGTAAAAAAAGTAGAGAAGGATAGTCTGAAAATTGACAAGAAGGAATTGTCTTGGGCTGAGGTCAAAGAAATGGGTGAGACACACCCTCTGAAAATTCTTTTGACTGAAGATAATGACTTGAACCTACAATTGATGAAGTTAATGCTAAATCAATTGGGTTTTCAATACGAGGTTGCCAGAAATGGAGAGGAAGCTGTGGAAAAAGTAAAAGAGCAGGATTTTGATATAGTCCTGATGGATGTACAGATGCCTATAATGAATGGTCTTGAAGCTACCGATGAGATTAGAAAGCTCCCTAAGAAAAGGGATCTTGTGATTATAGGACTTTCAGCAAACGTTTTTGATGAAGACCAAATGAAAGCAATAGAGTCTGGGATGGATGATTATCTAACAAAGCCAATACGATTAGCTGTATTGGCTGAAAGATTGGAACATTATTATAAAAAAATTATAGAAAAGAGGAAAAAATAAACCCCGACTCAAGCCGGGGTCAATATTAAAAGGAAGAATTCATATCAAACTCCTCTAAATAATCTGCTACTTTTCTGACAAACATTCCTCCCAAAGATCCGTCAACAACTCTATGGTCATAGGAATGGGATAAGAACATTTTATGTCGAATGGCAATCACGTCTCCAGTAGGTGTTTCTACCACCGCAGGTTTTTTGACGATTGCACCAACGGCCATAATCGCAACTTGAGGCTGAGGAATGATAGGAGTACCCATGACATTCCCGAATGAGCCAACATTGGATACGGTATATGTGCCTCCCGAAAGGTCATCGGCAGTCAATTTGTTATTTCTTGCTCTATTGGCTAGATCGTTTACTTTTTTGGAAATACCCACCAAGTTTAACTGATCCGCATTTTTAATGATTGGAACAATCAGGTTTCCAGACGGTAATGCTACAGCCATTCCTACGTTGATATCCTTCTTCTTGATAATTCTATCTCCATCCACGGAGATATTGATCATTGGGAAATCTCTGATTGCTTTGGCGATGGCTTCAATGAAGAATGGAGTATAAGTAATAGATTCTCCGTATTTCTTTTTGTAGGCTTCTTTATTTTTCTCCCTCCATAATACGATGTTAGTCATATCAGCCTCAACAAAAGATGTTACGTGCGGAGAAATTCTCTTGGAATCCACCATACGCTGCGCAATCATCTTGCGCATTCTATCCATCTCGATAATTTCATCATTGGCCGAAACGCTCACTTGAACTTTAGGTTCAGCTATGGATGGGCTTGGAGAGGAAGCACTTGGTGCAGCTTTTCTGTTTTTTACATATTCCAACATGTCCTGCTTAGTTACTCGGCCTTCTTTGCCGGTACCAGGTATTTTGGATAGTTCAGAAGCGTCAATTCCTTCCTCTTTTGCAATGCTTTTGACAAGAGGAGAATAGAATCTATCATCTCCATCCGCTACTACTGGCTCTGGGCTTGAGATCAAGGTCTCAGTTTTCTCCGGAGCAGCGGCTACTAGTTCGTCTTTAGCCTCTTCCTTAGGCTTAGAAGCATTAGCTGGGGCGGCTTCTTCACCGGCAGTTTCAATGATGGCAATTGGAGCACCTACAGCTATTACCTCTCCCTCTTTAGCCAATATTTTTTTCAAAACACCAGCATGGGTTGCAGGTACTTCTGTATCCACCTTATCAGTGGCAACCTCCAGGACAGATTCATCCTGCTCAATAGGGTCGCCTTCTTTTTTTAACCAGGTAAGGATGGTGCCTTCTATGATACTTTCGCCCATTTTAGGCATCAGCATTTCTACACTCGCCATACTATTTTCGGTATTTAATTGGGTTTACATTCAACTTTTAAAATTAAATTTTAAAAACATTTGAAACAAACCTTTAGTATAAAATTTTATTTGTTGTATTGAGAGATACAAACTCTTAATAAATTCAAAACAGCAACCCCAGTTAATTGAATATTTAATAATCTGTCTTGGGTCAATTGTAATTTTTTTGCTTCTGAAAAGCCATCTCCGGCACAAGCTATCCAAACAGTTCCAACTGGTTTTTCATCTGTTCCACCATCAGGTCCGGCTATCCCACTAGAGGCTAAACCGAAGTCGGCATGAAATAAACTTCTTATTCCTTTTGCCATTTCATGGACAGTTTCTTCGCTCACAGCTCCAAAATTCGCTAAAGTATCCTCTTTTACTCCTAGGATATCTCTTTTGTATTGGTTGTGATAAGGAACCAAAGAACCTTGAAAATAATCACTACATCCAGGGATGCTTGTTACCAAATGGGAAATATATCCTCCCGAACAGCTCTCAGCCAAAGCTAGGGTTTTCCCGGCTTTCTTCAAAAGCTTGCCGATAGCAGTTTCCAGAGTTTCTTCATTAAACCCGTATACGTACTTTTCAATTTTAGGTAATACTAGCTGGATTTGATTTTCCACTTCTTTCTGGATTTGAATCAAATCCTTGCCAAAACCTGTTAACCTCAGTTTCACATGTCCCAGCGAAGGAAGGTAAGCTAATCTGATATGCTCAGGCAACGCATTTTCCCAATCAGCTATCAAATCAGCCAACCAGCTTTCGCCAATACCGGCGGTTTTTATAACCTTGTGATAGATTACTGGCAGCTCAAACAGGCTTGGTAATTTGGGTAAAACAAAGTCATTCATGAGCCTCTTCATCTCATGAGGTACACCTGGCATGGACATCCAATAAGTTTCATTCTGATCAAACCACATGCCCGGCGCAGTTCCCACTGGATTAGGAACGTATTCACAACAGGAAGGCAAATGTCCCTGTAAGACATTCAAAGGGGTCATTTCTCGGCCTCTTCTTTTGAAAAATTCCGTAATTGCTGTGACAGCCTCTGGAACTTCAATTACAGGGCAATTGAAATACTCAGCCAATAAGGGTTTGGTCAAGTCATCCTGAGTTGGGCCTAGCCCACCTGTAATAAGCACTAAATCCGCCCTTTTTTCAGCCTCTGAAAAAGCCTTTAAAATATCATCTCTATTATCTCCGACGGTAGTTTTTCTTACCACCTTTACACCTTTTAGGTCTAATTGCTGGGAAATCCAGTGACTATTGGTGTCCATGATTTGTCCATATAGCAATTCGTCTCCTATGGCTATGATTTCTGCTTTTACTAGCTTCATTTACTTATCTGACTTTGGCTTTTGTTAGGAATTTGGCGAAAATACCAGGGAAGAACCTTTTCAGGTAAACTCCCATTGTTTCTTTTCCTCCAATCAATACTTCCCGTTTTTGTTTGGTTATAGCTTGAAAAATTTGATTAGCACACTCTTCTGGACTCATTCCGTTTGCCTGTGCATCATCCATTAAGTTTAAGGGACTTCCATCCGAAGTTAAAGCATTGACAGAAACTTGGGTTTTGATAAAGCCTGGACAGATCAAGGTAACTTGAATTTGATCCTGATGATGCTCTGCTCTCAATGTATCGAAAAAACCATGTAGAGCGTGTTTAGAGGCGGCGTAAGATGATCTAAATGGGGTGCCAAATTTCCCTACCAAACTAGTCACTACCCCAAAATGCCCCTTTTTTCGGTGGATAAAATGGGGTAAAAGGGCTTTGGTCAAAGTGATGGTCCCAAAATAATTTACTTCCATCAAGCGTCGGTCTACATCTAAAGCTGTCTCGTGAATAAGAGAGCGCTGACTGATTCCTCCATTATGTAAAAGCACATCAACATGACCAAAAAGTCCAATTGCCTTTTGTACCAATTCATCCACATTTCCTAGTTCAGCAAGATCTAGAGGAAGTATTTGACTGTTTTCCGGGTAGTTAAGGGAGCTTTGAACTCTGGTCAACTCTTTTTTATTTCTGGCAGATAGGATAACTCGATACCCTTCTTGATTGAATTTTTTACAGCAGGCCTCGCCGATTCCTGAGGATGCACCGGTTATCCAAATCACTTTGTTTTCACTCATAGTGACTCTTTTTTTCGTAATCTACAAAGGAAAAAGCATAAGCATGCTTTTCATCTGCCGGATGGAATTCTCTGAAAGTTTCCTTCCAGTTACTCTTATCGAATTCAGGGAAAAAAGTATCTCCTTCAGGTGAGGCTTCTACTTCAGTCAAAAGCATCTTATCAGCCATTTTTAGTGTCTGTGTATAAATCTCTCCACCTCCAATGACAAAGAGCTTATCTAAATCCAGTTTCTTGCAGAAAGTAAATGCTTTCTCAAAGCTTGTGAACTGATAATGTCCCTCGGGTACTTGGTAATTTGGGTCACGGGTAATTACTAGATGCGTTCTATTGGGCAATGGTTTTCCCAAGGACTCAAAGGTTTTACGTCCCATCAAAAGGTAATTGCCGGTGGTGATGGCTTTGAACCTTTTAAAATCAGCAGGTAGTTTCCAAAGCAATTCATTGTCTTTGCCCAAAACTCTATTTTTCCCTATTGCTGCTACTAATATTATTTCCATACAAGATTGCTTGACTGATTTAAGACGTTTAAACCTTATTGACTCTTATTCAAATTTATACCCTCTTAGAAAGTCTTCGACTTTCATTCGTTTTTTTCCTTCAATTTGCAGCTCAAGTATACCCAGTTGCCCTTTTGAAGTTCCTATTCTCATATAAGTTTTTCCGTCGGTATAAAGCTTCCCAGGTTCAGAATTACTTGAAGAGGACAGCAACTCCGTTTGATAGATTTTGCAAAATTTACCATCTAACTCTGTCCAAGCTGCAGGGTAGGGAGAAAGTCCCCTTACCAGGTTGTGAATGTCTTCCGCCGTATTTTCCCAATTTATTTTGCAGGTTTCCTTGAAAATTTTCGGAGCATGATGAATGGCTTTACTTTCATCTTGTGGTAGAGGTTTCACTTCATCTTTGGCAATATCTTCGACAGTTTTTAGAACTAAGTCAGAGCCTATATTCATCAACTTTTCGTACACATCTCCCAAGTTTTCTTCTGGAAGAATTGGGACCTTTTCTTGATAAATGATGCTCCCGGTATCGATCTCGTGTTTGAGAAAAAAAGTAGTGACTCCCGTTTCGGTTTCTCCGTTGATAATAGCCCAGTTGATAGGAGCAGCCCCACGATAATTTGGAAGTAATGAGGCATGAAGGTTAAAAGTGCCTAAGGGGGGCATACTCCAAACTGATTCAGGCAACATTCTAAAAGCCACCACAATTTGAAGGTCAGCTTTCAAGCTTTTTAGTTCTTCCTGAAACTCCTCACTTTTGAGATTTTTTGGTTGTAGTATATTCAAGCCAAGTTTTTCTGCAGCTTGCTTAACAGGTGAGCCTACCAGCTTTTGCCCACGTCCTTGAGGCTTATCAGGAGCTGTAATTACACCTACGACATTCCAACCTGCTTCTACTAATTTTTCCAATGCTGGCACCGCAAATTCAGGAGTGCCCATGTATACTATTCTAAGATTTTTATTACTCATGAAGTTGGTTTGTACATTCTAAATTATGGGATCACTTATACAGTAAGTAGTTAAGCTTAAGTTTGTTGAAACTATCCAGCTCTGATTGCCAAGAGGCCTCTATTTCAGATGCTGATTTACCGGCTAGAATCATTTTTTTGATTTGATCTGTACCTGCTAAAGTATTGAAATAGTTATTGAAGAATTTTTCCTTCATTCTAGACTTTTGGTATGCTTCAACGAGATATTCCAAGGTAAATCGATGGTCCAAAGATTCTTTTCGCAAGTCTCTACCATAGCATAACTTATCCTGATGGGGAGGGGTTTTGGACATTCCATCAATACTCACTGGCGTAAAGGTAAATTCTCCGAATTTTGGATCAGGATATCCATAAACCTGAAATGGAAAATAAGTCCCTCGGCCCAATGAGACCACTGTACCTTCAAAGAAACAGGTGCTAGGATATAATTTTACAGACAGGTCGTTGGGAAGGTTGGGAGAGGGCTTTACCGGTAAACTGTAAATGCTAGAATGGCTCCAACCATTCATTGGGATAACCTTGATTTGACAGGTTAAACCACCTTTCAACCATTTTTCCCCATTGATCATCTGTGCTAATTCTCCTACAGTAAGCCCATGAACAACAGGAATCGGATGCATTCCCACAAAGCTTTCAAAGCCTTTTTTCAAAACTGGGCCGGCTACATAATTTCCATTTGGGTTAGGCCTGTCAAATATGATAACTTCTTTACCATTCTCAGCCGCTGCCTCCATGATGTAATGCATAGTAGAGATATAGGTATAAAACCTGACTCCAACATCCTGCAAATCAAAAATGATTACATCCAGATCTTTAATTTGATCAGCTGAAGGCTTTTTATTGTTTCCATAAAGAGAAATAATTGGGAGCCCTGTTTTTTGGTCCACACTATTGTCTACTTTCTCCCCTGCATCTGCAGTACCTCTAAATCCATGTTCCGGGACAAAAACCTTCTTTAGATTTACGTTTTGACTCAAGAGGTAATCTACGATATGTTGATTGGAGGATTGAGGCATGATAGAAGTCTGATTGGCCACGATCCCTACTTTTTTCCCCTGAAGATGAGTGAGATATAGGTCTGGCCTTTCGGAGCCCATCAAAATCTGTCCAAATGATTGGTTGGGTGAAAAAGGGAAAAGGAAACAAATACTTGTCAAAAAAAGTATGAGAAATAAGTTTTTCGTGTGCTTCATGCTATTTTGCGCTGTGTTTAGACAAATTAAATCACTCCATTGAACCTTTCCTATTTCATTGCTAAAAGAATCAGTTTTCGCCGTGCAGGCGGCTTCTCTGCTACCATTCATGGGATAGCAGTGGGAAGTTTGGCATTGGGGGTGGCTGTTTCCATCCTTGCCTTTATGGTTTTGGGAGGGTTCCAAAAAACTGTCGCTGATAAGGTTTATGGCTTTACAGGCCATTATCAGGTACAACGTTTTACCATGAGCAATGCTTTTGAGGAGGCTCCTTTTTCACTGGAAAGTGATTTTGCAAAGAATTATCATAATCTGGACTTCGTAGAGAGAATTCAGTCCTTTGCTCATAAGGCAGCACTCATTAAAGGCGATCAGGAAGTAGAAGGGATTTTGATGAAAGGAGTGGGACAAGACTTTGATACACTCACTTTTAAAAAGTATTTGGTATCTGGAAGGCTTATCAAAATTCCTGAAGAAGGAACTTCCAATGAAGTAATGCTTAGCCGTCTGATTGCCAATAGATTGCTTTTAAATGTAGGCGATAAAATCATCCTCTATTTTGTGCAAGATCCACCACGATATAGAAGGGTAGAGGTAGTTGGAATTTATGAGACTTTTCTGGAAAATTTTGATGAAAAAATTGTAATCGGTGAGCTTCAGACGATTAGAAATTTGAATGGCTGGAAGCCTGAGCAGGTTGGTGGTTTGGAAGTATTTGTTAAAGAGCAACCCAATTCTCAACAAGTATCTGAGATGGAAAATATCCTGGATTTGGATTTAAAATTGATCAATTCTCAAGATAAGTACCTAGAGATTTTTGACTGGCTTAAGTTACTGGATACCAATGTATATGTCTTTATCACTTTAATTGGTTTTGTAGCTGTTTTCAATATGGGAGCCATTCTCTTTATTCTCATTATGGAAAGAACTCAGATGATTGGTTTGCTGAAAGCCCTGGGTGCTAAAAATGCGCAGATTAGAAGAATATTTTTCTGGAATGGAATTCGCATTTTGGGAAGAGGCCTACTGATCGGAAATGCGGTTGGCTTGGGTGTAGGTTTTCTTCAATCCACTTTCAACTTGATTCCTTTAGATGCGGAAAGTTATTATATGAGTTATGTGCCTATTGACTGGAATTGGCCTGTTTTTATAGCCATCAATTTGGGCATTACTATTTTGACAGCTGCAGTTTTATGGATTCCTGTTATTGTGATTTCTCGGGTAAATCCAATCCAGTCAATACGTTTTGATTAAGGCGGTAAGGAGAAAAAATACTTTTGATTTTCATCCAAATTACTCCAAAAACGGCTTCCTGGAATATTCCAGAGCTCATTTTTGAAGTGCCTTTAGTTCTGTCAGTAAATATGATCGGAACCTCCTTAATCTTAAATCCTAGCTTCCAGGCAGTGAATTTCATTTCAATTTGGAATGCATAACCAATAAATCTGATTTCATCCAAATTGATTCCTGCTAGAACGGACCTATGATAACATTTAAAGCCTGCAGTGGCATCTTTGATAGGTAACCCAGTGATGAATTTCACATAAACTGAAGCAAAATAAGACATCAATACTCTTCCGATTGGCCAGTTGACTACATTCACACCTGTGATATATCGAGAACCTATACACAGGTCGAATCCTTGTACCGCGCAAGCTTCATAAAGTCGAATCAAATCTTTGGGATTGTGAGAAAAATCTGCATCCATTTCAAAAATGTAGTCGTAGCCATTTTTCAAAGCCCATTTGAATCCAGTGATATAGGCTGTGCCTAATCCCAGCTTTCCTTTTCGTTCAATCAAATGTAGTCTTTCTGGAAATGAGGCCTGAAGACTTTTCACTGCCTCAGCTGTTCCGTCAGGTGATTGATCGTCTATGATTAAAAGTTCAAAATCTCCCTCCAAATCCATGACCTTCGAAATCATTGCAGGAATGTTTTCGATTTCATTGTAGGTGGGGATGATGACTAATTTTTGGTGCTTCATTTTTTCCGAAAATCAAAAGTAAGGTTTACTAACGGTTTTTGAAGAATGGTATTTACAAATTTTCCTAAAAGACTACTTTTGCCAAAAAATAAGATATGAATCAGTCTGTTGCTATAGTCAGTTATTTTTCCACCGGAGCTTACGATACAAATACCGTCAATGAAGACGAGATTTTGTCTGGAATATTAAATGATTTGGGGGTTCCCAATCGGATAGTTGCCTGGTCTGATCCAAGTGTAAACTGGGAAGATTTTTCATTCCTACTGATTAAATCTGTTTGGGACTATTTTGACTATTATCCTGAATTTCTCAATTGGATTGAAAAAATTAAGGAATTGGGAATTCCTGTTTTAAACGATTTGGATACCATTCGATGGAACAGTAATAAGGCCTATTTGCTGGAAATCGAAGAAAGAGGCTTTCCGGTAATTGCGGGAAAGCTACTGGAGAAAGGGAGTAAAGCTTCATTAACTGAAATTCAAAAAGCAATGTCTTCGGATATTGTAGTCGTTAAACCATTGATCAGTGGTGGTGCGAAAAACACCTTGAAAATTCCCCTGAAAGATTGGGAGAATTACAGTGAAAAAGTAGATCACTTACTTGAAAATGAGTCTTTTTTGGTTCAACCATTTATCAAGGAAGTGGCTGAAGTGGGAGAGTATTCCATGATATTTTTCAATGGAAAATTGTCTCATGCTGTTTTGAAAACTCCAGCAAAAGAAGATTTCCGTGTACAGCATTATTTCGGGGGAACAATTCAAGTAATAGAGCCGAGTCCCGAGATGTTGGAATCGGGCAAATCATTTGTAAGAGAATTTGCTTCGAATTCACTTTACGCCCGAGTAGATGGTGTGATGGTAGAAGGTAAATTTCACCTGATGGAGTTAGAGCTTATCGAGCCTTATTTATTCTTAGCTCTTACACCTCAAGCCATACCAAATTACATTCAAGCCTTGAGCGAAAGGTTGCTTTAAGAACAAATATCTAAATTACTTTGGGCATAATCTGAGCCTTTTCTGGCTGCTTGCTGTATATAAATACATCCATCAGAATTACCCATTTTAGCCATACAGATTCCCTTTTTTGCGAGGGCTTCTGTGTGGTTAGGATTAAACTTTAAAACTTGTTCAAAGTCCTCTAGGGCATATTCCAAGTAACCTAAATGGAGGTATGCAAAACCTCTGTTGTACACAGCCACGGCGTTGTTCGGTTCTTTTTGAACGTAAGTATTAAAGGGAGCCGCACAGCCTAATGGGTCACCTATATAGGCTCGGGCCATTCCTTGATAAAAATAGAGCTTGGCATCCTTTGGATTGATTTCTTTTGCTCTGTCAAAGAATTTATTGGCTGTTTTGTAATCTTCGGTCATCATTAGAGCCCTGCCCACCAAATAAAGGATTTCGTAATCAACCGGATCCAGCTTAGCTGCTTTTAAAAGTGCTAATTCTGCATCCTTATACTTTTCCTGTTCAAATAAAATTTTCCCAATTCCTGCAAAAGCTTGAGCATAATCAGGTTTGATAGATATTATTCGTTCATAGTCTTGAATCGCTTCATCTGTCTTGTCCAACTCCTCATAGGACCTAGCCCTCAGGTGCAAAGCTTTAATATCAGTGATATGCAAGAAAAGATATTTATTCAGCTCTGATATGGCTTCCTCATATTGTTTTTTGTAAAACAGCTGCTCTGCCTGAAAAAGATCTGAGGAACAAGATGAAAGAATCAGGAGCAAAAATAGAACAGTTGGTTTATGTATTTTTCGTAGCATACCTAAATAAACAAAAAAATAAAGGGTTAAAAAACAATTCAATAAAAATTATTTTTCAACCCTTTGAAAATGTTGAGCTTGTAAGCCTACAAAACCCCTTTAGTACTTGGTAATTGATTGATATTTCTAGGATCTCTTGTCACCGCCATTTTGATAGCTCGGGCCAATCCTTTGAAAATTGCCTCAATTTTATGGTGCTCATTATCTCCTTCAACCTTGATGTTCAGATTACACTTAGAGGTATCTGAAAATGATTTGAAGAAATGATAAAAGAGCTCTGTCGGCATGTCTCCGACCTTTTCTCTTTTGAATTCCGCATCCCAAACTATCCAAGGTCTTCCACCAAAATCAATGGCCACCTGAGCCAAAGCATCATCCATAGGTAAAAGAAAGCCATATCGATAAATGCCTTTTTTATCGCCCAAAGCCTTTAAATAAGCCTCGCCTAAAGCTAAAGCAGTATCTTCAATGGTATGATGTTCATCGATGTGAAGATCTCCTTTCACCTTGATTTCCAAGTCCGTGGATCCATGTTTTCCGAGTTGCTCCAGCATGTGATCAAAGAAGTGAAGGCCAGTGGAGATGTCGCATTTTCCGCTTCCATCTAAATTCAGGCGAATCAAAATATCTGTTTCTGAAGTCTTCCTTTTTACTTCAGCGGACCTAGATGGCATTTTTAGAAACTCATAGATTTCATCCCAATTTTCAGTGCTTAAGGCTGCTTTTTCCTGCTCCTTTCCAATGAAAATGGCTCTAGCTCCTAGGTTTTCCGCCAATTGAACATCAGTAAATCGATCCCCAATTACATAGGAGTTAGCCAGATCGTATTCCTCAGAAAAATATTCGGTTAATAGGCCTGTTCTAGGCTTTCTAGTTGGTGCATTCTCATGCTCAAATGTCTTGTCAATATGAATGGCCTTGAAGAAAATATTTTCCTGCTCTAAAGTCTTCAACATTTTAAATTGAGCTGGCCAAAAGTCCTTTTCAGGAAATGAATCGGTACCCAATCCATCTTGATTGGTAACCATAACCAATTCGTAATCAGTCTCCTCTGCTATTTTTCTTAAGTTTGAGATCGCTTTGGGAATAAATTCTAATTTCTCTAAACTATCTACCTGAAAATCAGTAGGTGGCTCCTTGATGATGGTTCCATCACGATCTATAAACAATACTTTCTTTTTCATAAGTAAATTAATCTAATATGGCTTTCAAGGCCTTGATAAAGGCTTGGTTTTCATCCCTGGTTCCAACTGAAATCCGTAGGCAATTCTCACAAAGTTGAACCTTTGCGCGATTCCTCACAATTATTTTATTTTCGATCAATTGCTCGTACACCTGATTGGCTGCAGGCACTTTTACAAGAAGGAAGTTTGCTTGAGAGGGATGGATTTTTTGAACTGCATCAATTTCCAATAAGTGCTTTTCAAGAAAGTCCCTTTCATCTAATATTTTTTGGATCATGGATTCTACCTTCTCCTGCTTATCAATTGCTGCAAGGACAGTTTCCTGAGTCAGTCCTGAAATATTATAAGGAGGCTTTATTCTGTTTAGGATTTTGATGAGTTCCTCAGAAGCGAATGCCATTCCAAGTCTTAAAGAGGCTAAACCCCATGCCTTGGAAAATGTCTGCATGACCAGGAGGTTCGGGAAATCCTTCAAATGATTGGTAAAACTCGGTTCATCATTGAAGTCAATATAAGCCTCGTCCACTACAACCAAGCCCTTGAAGTGCTTAAGAAGCAGCAGTACATCTGACCTTTTTACCTTATTACCACTTGGATTATTCGGGCTACAGACAAAAATTATTTTCGTTTTATTATTGATAGCTTCGAAAATCAAATCAGTCTGCAACTGGAAGTCAGCCGTTAGGGGTACTTTTTTAACTGCTACATCATTAATTGAAGCGCTAACTTCATACATTCCATAGGTAGGGGGCAAAAGTATTACATTGTCCACTCCGGGATTACAAAAGGCCCTAAAAAGCAAATCAATAGCTTCATCTGACCCATTTCCCAAGAAAATCTGACTTGGTTTTACATCTTTAATAGCAGCTATCTTCTCTTTCAGTTCAGATTGGTAGGGGTCTGGATATCGATTGAAATCCTGATCCGTTATAGACCCGTAAGGATTTTCATTCGCATCCAAAAAGACTCCTTCCTTGCCTGTATACTCGTCACGAGCCGAAGTGTAAGGCTGTAAATTTACAATATGCGGCCTTAAAAGTGAGTTTAAGTCAAAACTCATAGTTTATTCTTTTTCAAATAGTTAAGACGAATAGTTACGGCATTTTTGTGAGCATCAAGCAACTCATTAGCAGCCATAATCTCTACTGTAGGCCCAAGGTTTTTTAATCCTTCTTCGGTAATCTTTTGATAGGTTATTTTTTTCACAAAACTATCTAAGGAGACACCGCTGTAGTTTTTGGCATAGCCATAGGTAGGCAGTGTGTGGTTGGTGCCACTGGCATAATCACCTGCGGATTCTGGTGTGTAATTCCCAATAAATACAGATCCTGCATTGATAATTCCTGCAACTACTTCTTCTTCATTTTCTACAGCAATGATCAAATGCTCAGGAGCGTAGGCATTAATTAAGGCCAATGCACTTTCCTGATCTTCTAAGACTACTGCAACCGAATTATTGAGAGCTTTTTTAGCAATATCTTTTCGGGACAAGTCTCGCAACTGAGAGTCAACTTCCTTCAAGACTTTTTTGGCAAACTTCTCGGAATGAGTTACCAAAACTACCTGAGAATCTACGCCGTGCTCAGCCTGAGATAGTAAATCAGCTGCAACAAAGGCTGGGATAGCCGATTCGTCAGCATAAACCAATACTTCAGAAGGGCCGGCAGGCATATCTATGGCAACTCCGTATTTGGTAGCCAATTGTTTGGCTGCGGTAACAAATTGATTTCCTGGACCAAATATTTTATCAACAGCCGGTACTGATTCTGTACCAAAAGTTAAGGCAGCAATCGCTTGAGCTCCGCCTACCTTTACAATTTTATCAATACCTATCAGTTCGGCGGTAAAGAGTATAGCTGGATGCACTTTTCCTTCTCGATTAGGAGGGGTACACAATACTATTTCTTTACAGCCAGCTAATTTAGCAGGTACTCCCAGCATGAGAACTGTACTAAAAAGGGGGGCTGTTCCTCCCGGGATATATAGGCCAACTTTTTGAATAGGTACGCTTTTTCTTTTACAAATCACGCCTGGCATTACTTCCTCTACTAACTCAGGGCTGAATTGGGCCGCATGAAAGCGTTCAATATTGGCTTTTGCGGTTTGTATAGCCTCTCTGAGCTCTGGCGCCAAGGCAGCAGCAGCTGCTTTTATTTCTGTATCATCTACCAATAAAGAATCCAGATCAACATGATCGTATTCATGTGCGAACTTATAGAGAGATTTGTCTCCACTACGTTTTACCTTTCTTAGGATAGGCTTGACGATTTTATTGATTTCTTTGGTTTTAAAAACCGGTCTGGCAAGTTCTTTTTTCCAAGAAGATGGACCAGGATTGACCAATATTTTCATGTTATTCGCGTTAAGAGCAATTTAAATCACCATTTTTTCAATTGGCACTACTAAGATTCCCTCTGCACCAGCGGCACGTAATTCCTCGATATTTTCCCAAAATTGATCCTCATTCAATACCGAGTGAACAGATGACCAGCCTTCTTGAGCTAAAGGAAGAATGGTAGGACTTCTCATACCTGGGATTAAGCTGACAATTTTTTCCAAAGACTCGTTTGGAGCATTCAGAAGTACATATTTATTGCTTTTTCCTTTTTGAACAGCGTTCATCCTGAAAAGCAATTTGTCTACGATTTGCTTTTTGGATTCTTCCAAATCTTTATTGGCAATCAAAACTGCCTCTGATCTGAATATTTCTTCCACTTCTTTCAGACCGTTCATCATCAAGGTGGAACCTGAACTGACGATATCACAAATTCCTTCTGCCAAACCTATACTTGGAGCAATTTCCACTGAACCGGAAATTTCATGGATAGATGCCTGTATTTTTTTGGATTCAAGGTAATCTCCAAGAATTTTCGGGTAGGAGGTAGCAATATTTTTCCCCTGAAAATATTCTATTCCGGAATACTCCTGACCTTTTGGGATGGCCAGGGAAAGTCTACACTTTGAGAATCCTAATTTTTTTAGGGTAGTGACGTCTTTGTCTTTTTCTACTAATTCGTTTTCCCCGACGATTCCCAAATCAGCCACTCCATCGGATACATAGCCTGGAATATCGTCATCTCTTAAAAAGAGGAATTCGATCGGAAAGTTGGTGGATGTGGACTTGAGTTTCCCCGTTCCATTGTAAAATTTGATGCCACATTCTTTGATGAGGCTTAATGAATCGTCTGAAAGTCTACCGCTTTTTTGAACGGCAATACGGATAATTTTTTCCATGGTAGCAAGTTACGCTAAGAAATAAAAGGCTTGTAATAAATTTTGGTGAAAGGCCGAATCCCTGTCATCGGCGTCACCGGGTGGGTGTGTAAAATAATTCCTCTCAAGAGGAATGATGGAAATGATGCAACAAATGGCTCATATGGCCTGCTGCTCTAAAAGTACAATATGTGGTTTGGATGATCATTTCTGATGGCAAAGTTAAGCACGGAATTAAAACATCCAAACCTGAAGATAGTTTTCGTTTTTTTGAATTAATTCGGGGCTTTGTATGGCCCATAAACTGCATCTCTGAACTTTTTATGTAAACCTATTCCATCATACGGGAAAAGTTGCACAAATAGGACTGCGGTTATTTCATTGACAGGATCTACCCAAAACAGGGTACTTGCAGCTCCGTCCCAAAAGAATTCTCCTACCACGCCATTATTTTCCTTTTCATCGGAAGGTGGTGCTTTTCTTACTGCAAAATCAATCCCAAACCCTACATTTCCTTTGCTTGGAAGCCAAGATTTCTCAGTAATTGAATCTGGTAAGTGGTCAGTACTCATCAATTTGATCGTCTCTGGTTTCAGAATTTGCACCCCTTTATAGCTTCCGTTATTTACCAGCATCTGAGCAAATTTCATGTAGTCATCCAATGTGCTGGTCAATCCAAACCCTCCTGGAGTAAGCGGCCATTGTTTAAAATTAAACTCATGGGCTGTAGAATCTGGTACTCGTTCCAATTGCCCTTCTCCAGTTCGATTATACATTGCGGCCACTCTATTTCTGAGATTTTCAGGGACGTAATATTGTGTTTCATTCATTCCCAGAGGATCCAGAATAGTTTGTTGAACATATTCCTTGTATGGAACTCCTGCTATTTTTTCCACCAAATATGCCTGCACATCCACAGATAGACCGTATTCCCATTGGGTTCCAGGGTGAAACCATAAAGGTGTGCTACCCATTTTTTGAGCCATACTGGCCAGGGTATTATTAAAACTTCTCGCATCTTTTTCAGCCATGACCTCACTTAGACCTGGGATATCATTTCTATTAGGAAAGCCTGCAGTATGACGGGTGATATCCCTGATGCTGATAGGTCTTTCCGCATCCACCAAGATCATTTTTCCATCTTTATCAACCCCTTGATAAACCTTCATATCTGAAAATTCCGGTAAATACATTTCAAGCGGATCATCCAACTGAAATTTTCCTTCTTCATACAGAGACATTAAAGCTACTCCAGTGACAGGCTTGGTCATAGAATATATCTTCACGATGGTGTTTCTGTCCATAGGAACACCTGCCTCTCTATCGGCATACCCAAATGCGTTGAAATAGACTTCCTCGCCTTTTTCATAAACCAAAGCTGAAATTCCTGCTACATTTCCAGACTCCACAAAGCTATTGAGCGTAGAGTCAATTCGATTTTTGACGGTCTGGTCAACCCAGAATTCTATTTTCGTTTCTTCTTTGGGACTACAGAAAGATAAAAGAAGAAGGATGATAACTAGGGGAGAAAGGGATGTTTTCATGATTTGGGTTATTGCTAGGTAGGTAGTGAGGTATATGTAGGTCTGAGTTTTTTGCTCAGTTATTTTATAAGATGTTAAATTCAATAATCAGCCACCGGATCTTTTTGCTTTGTATCCGGCACTTTGTAAAACTTGTACAACTTTGTCTCTGTGGTCACCTTGGATTAAGATTTCTCCATCTTTTGCAGAGCCCCCGACACCACATTTGGTCTTGAGCATTTTCCCTAAATCCTTTAGATCATCCTCAGTTCCAATAAACCCTTCAATCAGAGTAACCTGTTTTCCTCCACGTGCTTTTTTATCCAACATTACCTTCAGGTTTTGTTGAGCAGGAGGGAGCGTTTCCAGTGCTTCATCTTCCTCATAATTGTAATCAAAGTTGTCGCTGGTGGAGTATACTACCCCATCTCTTTTTTTCCAATCGTTGTTTTTTCTTCCCATAATTCAATAAAAAAGCCTGCTTTTATGCAGGCAATTTACTTGTTTTTTTACTCAGCTCGAAATGTCCAAACTGGTCTTTTAGCGTGATTGACCACGTCTTCTGCTATGCTTCCGGTGATTAAATGCAAGAAACCTGTTCTTCCATGAGTTGCCATTGCAATCAAATCCGCATCGATGTCTTCGGCAAACTCAATGATTCCTGACTCCTCAGATGAAGAGTTGTAGATCTCAGCTTTGACGTTTTCGAAATCATATTTCTTTACGTAATGCTTGATTCTAGCGATTGATTCTCTGGTAGTTTCAAAGCTGCCAGGTGTATTCACATTGACCAAGTAAAGTTCAGCTCCAAACAATTTTTGTAGCCTTTTGATTCTAGCTGCTACTTCATCTGAATTTTCTCTGAAATCACTAGCAAAAACAATTTTTTTCAAATCCTTAGGATCAACTGGAGATTTGATGGTGACTACAGGGCATTTGGCATTTCTTACCACTTTTTCGGTATTCGATCCCACCAAGACCTCCTCCAAGCCGGAAGAGCCTTTTGACCCCATCACAACTAGATCTGGTTTTTCTTCATTGATGGATTCACTGATTGCCTGAAAGGCATTTCCAAGTTTTAACTTGGTTTTGAATTCAAATTTTTGGGATTTGAATTTCTCTTCCAGTTCTTTCATTTGTTTTTTCCTTCGTTCCGTCAATTCCACGAAGAAAATCTGGTTTTCAATTTCAGGCATCATTTCACCTCCACCCATTGTACCAAGGCTGGTGTTGGTTGGGATTTCGAGAACGTGAAGCACTTCCACAGTAATATTGTCCAATTTTGAGGCAAGATTAGTGGTGAAATCCAGTGCATATTGGGCTTGTTCTGAGAAGTCGTAGGGTACAAGTACTTTAGTCATGGTCAAAAAGAGTTATTGTGTTATGCCAAATTAGCATAAAATCGAGACCATAAAAGGACTTTTGTCAGCTTTTCCTAAAAAAGTAGCCCAATCCCAAAAAGAACTACCCAAAATAGGGTACTAATTGCCATTTTTTTGAGATAAGGGTCAGTTTCCTGAGCTGATTGAGCTACTTGAACTCCTCGGGCTACCTTGATCATTAAGATACTTGCTAAAAGTGCGATGAGTGAAAACCATTCACTGGAATAAATTACAAACCAAAGAAGAGCAAGATTCCCTAATATGATCAAAGACCAATTGTACTTAACTGCATTGCTTCTCCCGATTCTGACAGGAATTGATTTTTTACCCGCAAGCTTATCGGAATCTATATCCCTGATATTATTAATATTCAAAACTGCTGTACTGAAAAAACCCAAGGCTACCGCAATCAATACAGCTAAATTATTGCTACTATAGGTATGGAGAAAATACGTCCCGAGTACCCCTAATAAGCCAAAAAATATAAATACTGAAAGATCTCCCAGACCAGCATAGCCATATGGGTTTTTACCGGAAGTATAAGTGATGGACGCCCAAATTGCTGCCAAACCCAAACCCAGGAAAAGCAAGAAAATCTGCAAATCCTGAACGGCCAAATACAGAAGGGAAAGGCCTGAAATCAATGATAAAGCTCCAAATAGATACATTGCTTTTTTCATTTCAGGCAGGGTGATTAGCCCAGATTGGACCGCTCTAACCGGTCCTTGACGGTCGATCGAGTCTGCGCCATGCACAGAATCTCCGTAATCATTGGAGAGGTTAGATAGGATTTGGAGAAATACGGTGGTTAAGGAAGCTAAGACTAGTATTTCCCAACGAAATGAGTTTTGCCATGCGGCAATAAAAGAACCTGCGAAAATGCTCGCAAGCGCTAAGGGTAAAGTACGAAGCCTGACTGCATGCAGCCAGGCTTCTTTTTTTGTGTTAATTTCTCTTTTCACCAATCTAGATTATGCTTCTACCAATGAAATGATTTCTTCATCTAAAGGATTCACGGAAGATGGAAAAAACTTCATTAATTCTCCCTGCTCATTGATGTAGTATTTACAGAAATTCCATGTCGGTTCCTGATTATTCCATCCGTTTAGTTTTTCGTCAGAAAGCCATCTGTACAAAGGGTGTTTATCGAAACCTTTTACAGATATTTTTTCAAAAACAGGGAAACTGACTCCATAATTGGTTGTACAAAACTCCTTGATTTCCTCATTAGATCCAGGTTCTTGTCCACCAAAATTATTAGCCGGAAAAGCCAGAATTGCGATTTTATCTCCGAATTTTTCGTGTAATTCCTGCAATGACTCATACTGAGGAGTATAGCCGCATTTAGAAGCCACATTGACAATCAATACTTTTTTGCCCTTGTATTGACTGAAGTCAACCTCTTTTCCGTCAATATTTTTGAGTTTAAAACCATAGAATGAATTTTCCATAGAGGTATTGTTTAGTGTCATCATTCCTGCTTTCAAATGCTCAGGTCTTTCTAATGTTTTCCCACAGGAAAGTAGGACTAAAGCTAAGAGAAGGTAGAAGATGCTTTTCATGTTACATTCGATCCGGTACTGCTATGCCTAGCAAACTCATTCCTTTTTTGATTGTTTGAGCAGTTAGCGAAGAAAGGGCTACTCTAAACGTAAGAATGTTTGCGTCATCCTCATTAAAAATAGGAAGATCTGCATAAAATCGGTTATACTCCTTGGCCAAATCAAAAAGGTATTGGGCCAAAATGGATGGAGCATAATCTTCACCAGCCTGCTTGATTTTCTTTTCAAAATCATTCAATAAGAATATCAAAGAAGATTCCGATTCTTCAATCTTGCTCACACCACTAAAATCAGGGTTTTGATAATTTACTTCCAGCTGATCTGCTTTTCTTAAAATAGATGCAATTCTTGCATGTGAATATTGAATGAATGGGCCAGTATTTCCCTGAAATTCGATTGACTCTTGAGGGTTGAAGAGCATTCGTTTTTTAGGGTCCACTTTTAATAGAAAATATTTCAAAGCGCCTAGTCCCAATATCTCATACAGTTCAGCTGCTTGCTCGCTCGTAAACCCTTCAATTTTCCCTAATTCCTTGGTATGAGATTCTGCAGTGTCAATCATTTCCTGCATCAAGTCATCGGCATCCACTACAGTACCTTCTCGAGATTTCATTTTACCTGTAGGCAGATCTACCATCCCATAGGAAAGGTGATAAAGGCCGGGCCCATAAGGTCTGCCCAGTTTACGCATGATTTTGAACAAGACATCAAAGTGATAATCTTGCTCATTTCCAACCACATATACCGATTTATCTATTTGAAAATCATTGTACTTCAAGTCTGCTGTACCCATGTCTTGAGTGATATAAACGGAAGTTCCGTCACCTCTCAAAACAAGCTTTTCATCCAAGCCTTCATCAGTCAAATCTACCCAAACAGAGCCATTTTCTTTTTTGAAGAACACACCCTTTTTTAGTCCTTCTTCGACAATATCTTTCCCTAATAAATAGGTGTCGGATTCATAGTAGAATTTATCAAAGTCAACGCCCATCTTGGTATATGTTGCGTCAAATCCTGCATATACCCAAGCATTCATTTGCTTCCAAAGCCCAACAACATCTGGATCATTAGCTTCCCACTTTCTGAGCATTTCCTGAGCTTCCAGAAAGATAGGGGCGTTTTTCTTTGCCTCTTCTTCACTTTGACCTTGTTCTATCAAGGTTTTGATCTGGGATTTGTATTCCTTATCGAAAAGCACATAGTATTTCCCAGCCAAATGATCTCCCTTTAAGCCTGAGGTATCAGGACTCTCTCCATTTCCAAAATGCAGGTAAGCCACCATGGACTTACAAATATGAATTCCCCGATCATTTACCAAGTTGGCTTTGATCACCTCGTAGCCATTTGCTTTGAGGATTTCCGCTACCGAAAAGCCCAAAAAGTTATTTCTAAGATGGCCCAAATGAAGTGGTTTATTGGTGTTGGGAGAGGAGTACTCCACCATTACTTTCTGCCCATTGGCAGGAAGCTGTCCCAAGTTTGGATTGGAATAAATTTTTTGAAAAATATCCAGCCATGAATTTTCATTCAAAACTAAATTCAGAAATCCTTTGACTACATTGAAATCAGCAACCTCACTGACATTTGCCTTAAGATATTCACCAATTTGGTTGGCTGTGTTTTCAGGAGTCGTTTGGCTGATTTTCAGAAATGGGAAAACCACAAATGTGTAAGTTCCTTCAAATTCCTTTCTGGTGGGTGCCAAACTCAGTTGATCTACTGTTAGATCGTGATTGAAGATATTTTGAAAGGCTTGTTGTATGCCTGAGAGGATATTTTCTTGAATATTCATGATTTTGTTAACCTTACAACAAAGAACGCGAAGGTACGCAAAGATTTTTTTTAGAACGTATGTTAAGCTATAGCAAATGCCAAACAGCAAACTTTAAATTAAATGCTATCCGAAATCAACTGAGCATCTAATGATTTGAAGATTGAAAATAAAGGCATCAAAATGACGATTTGGCATAATCGATTTTAGCCATTTATTATTCCTACTAGTTTTACTCTTCTTCCCTAGTGGTTCAACTCATTTAAAAGTTTTCAACCAGAGATTTGGTGGTAACTTCGAGTACTTCAAAGGCGTTTTCTGCCATGGTATTTTCCGTATCAAGTGTAGGGTTGACCTCTACAATTTCCCAGCAACACACTCTTTTGTCCTTGATTAATTCTGCGTTTAGCTGAATGGCTTCTTCGACAGTTAGACCGTCTGGAACTGGAGTACCTGTGCCTACAGAAATGGAGCTATCCAAACTATCCACATCAAATGAAATGTAGATTTGATCGCAATCTTTGAGAATCTCTAAGGTTTCGTTGGCAATTTGACTTATGCCTTTTTCTCTGACCTCACTGGTTTTGAAGTTTCGGATTTCATGCTTTTTGATCAGGAAATCCTCCGGGGATTCTGTATCTCTTACCGAGATGAAGACAATATCTTTTGGGTTAATTTTAGGCTGATCGCCACCGATTTTTTTGATTCTTTCCCAATACATCAAAGTGTCATCATCTGGATGATTGACCTGACATTCTTTATTGTCTAATTGAGAAACCATGGCCAAAGGCATCCCGTGCATGTTTCCTGAAGGTGTGGTGTAGGGAGTATGAAGATCTGCATGAGCATCAATCCAAACCACTCCTAATCTTAACTCAGGATTGGCAGCTTTGATGCCCATGATAGTTCCGGCTGCAGTAGAGTGGTCTCCTGCCAATACAATTGGGAATTTTTTTTCCAGGCGAAGAGATTCTATTGAGCTGTAAACATTTTTGAGGACCTGATACACCCCATCAATGTATTTGGCGTGAGGGAACTTATTTCCTTTCCAAAGGTAATTATTAGCATCAGCCACATTAATGGGCTCGAATTGGGTAAAAAAATCTGATTTTTTATCCAAAGAAGCGATTTTGAGAGCATCTATTCCCAAACTTGCACCCCGGGTGCCGGCTGCAATTTCAGAACGAACTTCTACTAGTTTGATATTTCTCATTTTCTCAAAAATTTATCGGGTTTATGCCGGCAAAGCTACTTAATACCCCCGATTTAATCCATTTAATTCAGGGATAAAGTGGTTTTCGGAAATAAGGATGGTTTTATTATTTATTTGGATGAAAACAAGTAGCCTAAACAGGTGGTTTTAAATATATGTGAAGAGAAAATTTGAACTCCTTTATAAAGATGAAGTCCTAGAGCTTTTTCCGGGATTTATGGGCTTTTAATTTGAATTCCATATTTATTGTCCAATTTTGTAAGCGTATTATAAAACATTCAACTTAGGCAAATGAATCGATATACTGATCTGATCCAACAGACTTTTGACTTTCCAACCAAAGAATTCCATGTTGAAAATAATGAGTTATTTTTTAATGGTGTGAACTTGATGGAGATCATCCAAACTTACGGCACACCTTTAAAATTAACCTATTTGCCCAAAATTTCTGAAAGTATTCAGAATGCCAAAACCTACTTCAACAATGCGATTCAAACGCATAACTATAAAGGAAAATATACCTACTGCTATTGTACAAAATCTTCTCATTTCAGCTTCGTATTGAATGAAGCCTTGAAAAACGACATCCATATAGAGACTTCCTCAACCTTCGATATTCCTTTGGTGAGAAGTCTTTATGCAGAAGGAAAAATAACCAAGGATACCTTTATTATTTGCAATGGGTTCAAAAGAGAGTTGTACAAGCAATACATTTCCGAATTGCTAAATGACGGGTTTAAAAACTGTGTTCCTATTCTAGATAATTTAAGTGAGATTGATTACTACTTGGAGCATGTGAAAGTTCCATTCCAAGTGGGTATTCGTATCGCTGCTGATGAAGAACCAAAGTTTGGATTTTATACATCTAGACTGGGAGTACGTTATAATGATATTATCAGCTTGTATGAGGAAAAAATCAAGGATAATCCTCAAGTAAGCTTGAAAATGCTCCATTTCTTTATCAATTCAGGAATTAAGGATACTGCCTATTACTGGTCTGAGTTGACTCGCTTTATCCAAAAGTATGTGGACCTGAAAAAGGTAGCTCCAAGTTTGGACACCATGGATATTGGAGGGGGATGGCCTATCAAAACAAACGTATTTTTTGACTACGACTACCAATATATGGCGGATCAAATTGTCAAAAATATCAAATGGATGTGTGCTAAAAATCATACAGATGAGCCGAATATTTTTACTGAATTTGGAAGTTACACAGTAGGAGAGAGCGGTGCTGTTCTTTACAGCATTTTGGATGAGAAACTCCAAAATGATAAGGAGCTTTGGTATATGATTGATGGATCTTTCATTACTCAGTTACCGGATAGCTGGGGCTTGAATCAGAAATACATCATGCTAGCTGTGAATAACTGGGATGAGGAATATCACAATATTTCTTTAGGAGGTTTGACCTGTGACAGTATGGATTATTATAACTCTGAAGCGCACCAGTTCAATATTTACTTGCCTAAAATAGAACAAGGCAAAAAACAATACATCGGCTTTTTCCACACAGGTGCTTATCAGGAATCTTTGGGAGGGTATGGAGGAATCCAACATTGCTTGATTCCGGCTCCCAAGCATGTGTTGATAGACAGGGATGAAACCGGTAGCATTGTTCATAAATTATTTGCGAAGGATCAAACTGAGGAAAGTATGCTCAAAACACTGGGCTATTCCCCAGTTGAGAAGTGATAAATTGAGGAGAAAGTCTACAGTTTGTAGATTTTCTCCTTTTTTTGGTTATCAAACCATTAAAGGTGTAGTTTTTTGCTTTCAATAATTTAAGATTATTTAAAAAGTGCTTCTCCGATAATAAATTTGCAGTTTAGATATACCGGGGGAATTATATAACCCTTTTTTAAAGGAACACAGAAAAATTAATATGCAGGAACTAATTGAGTTTGCTGAGGTTTTTTAAAACTTAGTTTCTGGTGATATTCTTGATTCAATTGGCCTATGAAGTTTTCAAGATGCTTTCTTGTTTTAGCCCTTTTATACAGTAATGACATTTGGGGACAGGAAAAAAAGATTTATAGTGGTGCTTACTCATGGAGAGGATTTGAGGGAAAAGCTGACTTTGAATTTTATTCTTTCGATAAAGATTCTGTGGTTTTAGATGGAGATTTTAAATTTCAATCTAAAAAGTTGCCTCAAAAGGATGAGCTCTTAAAGGTTTTGGTAGAAGGTGCCTATGATAGGAATAAGAAAGCCCAGAAATGGAATTACCTCACAGAAGATTATAAAGTCACAATAAGGGATGTAAAGGACCTTGAGCTAGTTGCTGATTTAAGTGGAACTCTGATTGAATTAAGAGCTAATTACGAAGAAGGAGTGCCCTCAGGGAATTGGGTATATGAGGAATATTCAGTAGATGGCCCAAGAAAGGTAAGAAGGGCATTTTCTGATCAATTACTTTTTAAAAAAGGAGACCTTTCTGAAAAACTTGAAATTCAATTTAGAAACAATGGCAGAGCCGAGTTTATAAGAGGTAAACTGCTTGAAAACGGAGTGATGGATGGAGAGTGGGTAATAGTTTATAAAGAAGGGGATAAGCTCATTTCAGAAGTCCGGAATTACTTAAACGGCTTTTTAATCGGGATGGTCAAGAGGGACTTGAAGACTGACCAATTGATCATGGACAAGGTTTATTTTGAAACCATAGATAAGCTTAATTTATTGGATCAAGGGAAAAATACCGGATTTAGAGTTGCAGATAGGGTTTTTAATCTGGATTACCGAGATGGATTTTTAAGTGACTCAGAAGAGGCAATATCTCAAAATGCAGGGAATCAATTTATAAAAGAATTTCTGAGTAAACTTTTAAAGTTTGAATCCTCCTATGTGAATGCAGCAGGGCAATTGATTGATTACCCAATGCATACCAGAAGGATGGTGTATGAATTTAACCGCACTCAGCAGAGGCTGATAGAGACTATTCCGGGAAGCTATAAAAGTCTCATCTCCAAAATTGAAACCTATCTCGGTGATGATTCCTTTGTGCTGAATAAAAACTCCTCAGAGTCTATGGCTTATGCTTATCAAATTCACAGCGATCTTGAAAATAGACTGAAAGGTTTGGAAGAGTTGGTCAAACTTCTGGAAACAAAGGATATTCAATATCATGATGTGTCATTGTTGGAAAAATCTCTGGAAAATAAGTTTCAAAAAGAGATCCCAATCAATTTCACTTATGGTGGAGAAAGTGTAAGCAGATCCTTGTCTTTTTCTAAAGAGGAATTTTCAAAAGGCTTCTTTAGAGGATTGGATTCCTGGTTGACACAGATATCAGAATTGATTGATCAGCAGCAGGATTTGGTAGATGAATCATTATTCGTGATTAGGCAGGATTCTGAATTGCTTGATCTGGAAAAGCAAATTGCTCAAAAGTCTGAGGCAACAAGAAATCTCTATCAGGAGGACTTTGCTAATGAATATATCAAAGCAGTATATGAGCAATTATATACCCAAACATTACAAAAGCTGACGGGTGATTTTGCGAAGGAGCAGGAATTTGATAAGAAGAAGGCGATAGGTCAAAACATACTGGATTTGCTTTCTATCCTTATTTCTAATTATCCTGAATTATTGGAGTTGGATAGCTACTCCCAGCAGGTTGACGAGCTTTATCAAGAAGAGGTATTTAATCCATTTACTTATAGCCGCTACAATCAAAGAATTAAGCCCAAGTTATACGATGCTTACGAACGTCTGTTGGAATATTACCAAACCCAATTGATGCAGGAAAGGAATTCTAAACAACTTTCAGTTTGGATTCAGAAAATTCAAACGCTCTCCTCTAAGATGGTGTCCTTAGTGGATCAAGATACCAAAAGCATAGAAAGAAGCATCAATAAAAGAGCTACCATTTCAAAATTAGAACAATTACTAGGGCTTCAATAAAATGAAAAGATTGATCAATAGGATCCTTCAGTTAAGTCTGATCCTGATATTCTTTATAACCTCTTTTGGTTTGGCTTTGGCTCAAAGTTCTCCTGTTACAGAGCCTCAAGGTTTACCCGCTACAACTGAGCTCTGGAATGGATTGTATCTCAAATTGAGGCTCTCAGAAAAGTGGTGGTGGTATCAGGAAAATCACTATCGAAGGAGAAGTAGTATAGACAACAGAAGTGATTTTGTGGGTAGAATGGGGCAGGTTTATAACCGTTTCGGAATGACCTATTTATTTACAGACAATTTTGAGGTTACTTTCGGTCCGACCTTAGTTTGGAATTACACACCCGAACCGGGAAATCCTGAATTTGAGACCTCTGTCTTGGAACCAAGGATTTGGCATCAATGGTTGCTTACGCAGGGAGTTGGTAGGGTAAAAGTACTTCATCAATTTAGATTTGAGCATAGATTCAAGCGTTTAAATAACGTAGGTGATGACTATGATTTTACCAATAGGTATCGCTATAAAATCACGGCTTATGTTCCATTGAATAAGCCGAAAATGGAGAATAAGACATTTTTTATTGCACCGTCCAATGAGATATTCTTTGAAACCGGCAAAACTAAGCTGAATATTTTTGAAGAAAATCGTTTATACACGGCAATTGGTTATACCTACAACAACCTCATGTTTTTCGGAGGACATATGTGGACTTATGGTCCGACATCCACTTTGGGTATTTACCGGAACAGACATATTATTCGCTTGAATATTATGTACACTTTTGATTTTAGAGGTAACCGAAAACCATTGACCAGAGACTTCCAATTTTAAGGTTAAAAATCATGAAGAAATTTGGCTTCTTGCTGATCGCAATTACAATTTCCTTGAGCGTTCATGCTCAGTATCAAAAGCAGTGGAGGATATCTCAGGGCTATGATTTTAGATTTCAACCCGGGTTTTTCGCAATGAATATATCGGGGGAATATTTTCCTGTTCATTATTTATCTGTTAGTCCCAGTGTATCTGTGTATTTACCTGCAACAGGAAAAGCGACTGGGGTAAATTTAGATGCACGGTATTATTTGACGGAAAAAAAATATCAATGGTACGCTTCTTCAGGATACGGGTATTATAAGAGAGTATTTGAGTTGAGTGAGAATCCACCTGTAAATCTCCATACATTCAATGTGGGTACCGGACTCCAATGGAAATTACTCGATCAATTGGGTTTGAATCCTGAGATTCAAAGGCAGTTTGGTCAGAGAAGTACTTGGACAGTAAAGCTTGGGATAGTTTATTTTATCAATTGACAGATCTCTTAATCCATCATGTCAAATATTTCTGTCACCATATTCGCAGTGATTGGTTTAATTCTAAAATAATCCTGCATCCCATACTTTTGAGCTTTAAGTTCATCCTGACTGTCAATTGAGCTTGTCAGAATGAAAATGTAAATCTTTTTTTCAATAGCTAACTTCGTAAACTCTTCTAAAAATTGCCATCCATCCCAAATTGGCATATTTAGATCCAATAGGATTAATTCAGGTAAAGGTGTTTTTTTCTCGAATTTTTCTTTGAGTGCAAAATAAGCTTCCTCTCCATTAGCATAGCGGATGAGTTCCTTCACTTTTCCACTGGCGCCTAAAAATTTTTCTGTAAGAAAGACATGAATAGGATCATCCTCAATTAAACAAGCTAGGTCAATCATGATTTAATTTTTGGTTAAAAAAACTTTAAAAATTGTTCCTACTCTTACTTTACTCTCTACTTCAATTTTTCCACCCATAGCTTCGATTTGGTTTTTGGTTATATAAAGTCCTACGCCCCTCGAATCATCATGTTTATGAAAAGTCTTGTACATTCCAAATAATGAGTTTGAATATCTTTCCAAATCTATACCCAGTCCATTGTCTTCAAACTGAATTTCTATGGTATCAGGGTGGATAATTGTTTTAACTTTTACGAAACTATTCTTGTCAGGATCTTGGTATTTTATGCCGTTGGTAAGAAAATTCAGCACTATACTATCCAAATATGCAGGAATTGCCATTACTTTCAAAGCGGGATCTACTTCATTAATCAGCTTCACGTCTGATTTTTGACTTGTCATTTGTAAGCTTTGAAGGGTTTTTTCAACCACATCATACAAAATAATTGCTTTTTTGGGATAGGAGGATTGGAGATTAACATTGACTATTTGTGTTAAATGCTCAATAGTCTCTTTAAGGTTGTCGGATGCTTGTTTGAGCAATTTGACCAATTCATTTTGAAAATATTCCGGACTTTCTATTTCTAAGAACTCCAAAAGTTGAACCATTCCACCACTGTGGGAACGAAGATTATGGGATACGATATGGGCAAAATTCTTTAAACGCTCGTTTTGATCTTCACTGGTCTGTAATAATTTTTCTATTTGAGCTTGGGCATGTTTCAAATCGGTAATATCGATAATCTGAGAAATGAAATAAAGTAATTTATCCTCTGTATCTCTTACAGCTGATACGGAAAGCAGTGCATGGATTTCTTCTCCGTTTTTATGAAAATATCTTTTTTCAATCTGATATGTTTGTCGCTCTCCTCTTATGGTTTCATACAATAATTCTAAATCAGCATTGAGATCTTCGGGATGGGTGATATCCTGAAAAGTAAGCTTCAAAAGTTCTTCACGACTGTATCCTATCATTTCACATAGTCTGTCGTTGACGTTTTTCCAATGTCCTTCGATAGACACAATAGCCATCCCAATCCCCGCATTCTCAAAATTTCTTTGAAAAGCAGACATGGAAATTTTCAGTTGCTCAGCTGTTTCTTTGACCTTAGTGATATCCTGGGTGTACATCAATGCACCACCAATATTCCCCTGTTTATTATACCAAGGTTTACACTCCCATTTAATCCATTGAATTTCCCCATTTTCATAAACTAACTTTTCTTCGTCTTTTTTTCGGGAATTGCCTTTTAAGCTATCCTCAAAAATTTCCTGCCAGTTTTGAGTCGACTTTGGGAAAGTATTAAAAAAGGAATTTCCGATGATTTTTTTACCATTTAATCCATAGTCTCGAATCCATTTAGAAGAAGCGGAGAGGTAGTTCATTTCTTTGTTAAACATCGCAATAGATGTCGGTGCCTGCTGAATAAAAATGGCTTGATGCTCAATTTCATTTTTGGTTTCAGTTATATCCTGATGAGTTCCGAACATCATCAAAGGCTTGCCATCCTCAGTCCATGAAAACACCTTTCCTCTATCATACACCCAAACCCAATGCCCGTTTTTATGCTTCATTCTGGCCTCACATTCATAAAAATCTGTTTTTTTCTCAAAACAGTCTTGAAGTTTTTTAGAGGAAACTTCTAAATCTTCAGGATGAGCCAATTTAGTCCATGTCTCTATGGAAATTGGGGCTAATTCGGCAAGTGTGTATCCTGTTATTTCAGCCCATCTTTCATTAAATACCGTCTCGCCAGTTTGAACATTCCATTCCCAGGTTCCGAGATTGGTACCCTCAATAGCGTTTTTAAACTTTGCCTGCTCAGCTTGGAGTTTAAGTCTATTGATTTTACGTTGGTGGATGTCTTGAAAAGTCCCGTATAACCTAATGCATTTTCCATCTGCAAATTCTGGAAGTCCAATGGCCCGGACCCACTTTTCCTCTTTATTGTATGTTAAAAGGATGAGTTCTACATCATAAGGTTCTCCCTTTTCAAGAGCATTTTTTACAACTCGTTGGATTAATTCTTTACTATGCCCATCTTTATAAAAATCTATCGCAGTTTTCAGGTCAGGTTGAAAATCATCAGGTACTTCATGTATCAATCTGGTTACTCGGCTCCAATAGGGCTTTTGGGTTTCTAAATCAATGTTCCAGTATCCGATTTTTGAAGCTAAGTTGCATTGAAAAGTCAAGTCCTCCTGCTCAATTTTCGCAGTTTGGTCTTTAATGAAAAATAACAAATCCGGAGAGTCTGCGTTTAATCTCTGTCCAATAAGTTGGAGATGAAGACGTTTGCCATTTGCATGTTTGGCTCGGAGTATAAAATTTATTTTCCCTCCTCTTTCAGAAGAAATTTTTCCTACTGCATCCAAAAATGCCGTGAGATCTGAAGGCTGAACGAGATTAAAAAAACCGGGATAATTCTTTCCAATAGGAAAGCCTAAAAGATTTTTAAGCGATATATTGCTTTTTTCCTCCCAATTCGAATTTTGTGTGAGTTGTAATATCCCATCGCATAATTCAGTTTCAATCAGGTTGAGGATGTTTTTTGAAGAGGAAAATTCTTCAAAGAGAGGTGAAATGCTGCTCATTAATACATTTTTATTTTTAGCCTTTATTATTAGGCTATCATGTAGAGAATTAAGGAATTAGGAAGGAGGAAGTTGACCCAACAGTCTTCATTCACAATTCAATCAAAATGATAACTAATAATCGTAAAATTGGTTTTGATTGATTTTTTAGGTCATTTGATCATCAAATAACTGCATTAACAGTCTCCCTCAGCATGATCTATTGTCTGACCATCCAAGCTCAAATAAGAAGCCATAGCGTCTGCTGTCATACAGGAATGAACAGGAAGAATTCCTATCACATCTCCAATTTTCACCTTTTGAAGAAAGCTTTCTGAAGCCTTGATAATACCATGCTCCTGAGAAATACTTTTCAAATAAGACCTTTCGCTTGATTCAGAAATTTTCCAACCAGATTCTTCCAAATGTACCACTTCGCCGAAGTTATTTGTGCCATCAGGCTCTTTCAACACATCTTTGGCCAAATGTACCCCTCCACCATGAACAAGCACTTCTTTTCTCTCTTTATTAATATCAACTACTGGAACTGCTAGAGCAACAGCTATCTCTTCTTTTGAACAACCTCCGAGATTGGCCTGCATTAGGTCAAAAAAGACAAAATTTCCAGGTCCCATTTCATCGATATCTCCGAAATCTTCCATCACTGCACAACCGGGAGTGTCTCCTGTTCGAGTAACTAGTTGGGGATATTCAGATCGATACTTGGCCTTCAGCATGCCTAATGCATTTCTGGTTTCCTCATATAGTTCTGGAATGTCTGGCTTATAATAGGAATGGCCTGCGTGGATGTAAAAACCTTTGAAATATAGCTTATCGGACTTCTTAGCTGTTCTCAAGATTTCTTCTATCAGGCCAAAATCTGAAACTTTGACGCCTGTTCTGCCATATCCGGCATCTATTTCTATGAAGAAACCTACTTTTTCAAACAATTGGTCTACTAATTTTTGAGTAGTGATTGGGTTTACCAATTGAACAGAAAGGCTTTGATTTTTGGCTAATTCATTCAGCTTTTTTATCTCCAATGGATTAAAAGGAAAAGCTATATGGATATTTTCCCATCCTTGACCACATAAATAAGCAGCCATCTTGATTGAGGAAGCTGTTATTTCCTTGATTCCAAAATCCTTTGCCCAAGTCCCAATAACTCTAGATTGAGCAGTCTTCCAATGTGGAGCAAGTTTCATTTCATGCCGAGCAGCTTTATCTGCCATTCGTTTGATATTTGCCCGGCATTTTTTCTCATCGATCAACAGAGTAGGGGAAGTGATTTTTGATAGGTAGGTCATTGTGGTTTGATAGCATTAAAATTTACCTGAAAGTAAAAAAGATTTTTGAGCTTAGAAATGAATAATTCATGAATTACCGCTATCCGATAAGCTTTGAAGATTAAAATTAGAGATTGATTGAAATACTGATTTTGACTATTTCTTTCTTGATTTTGTACTTCGGAAGGATTGAACAAAACTAGTATCCTGTTTATTTCATTTTTCTGAGTTTGATTTTGGAATTTTAGCCTCCTATTTTGAAACAATTGTAGAATTTGTCCGCACCCTTAGCGATAGCCCGCCAATTGTACTAATTTTGTGTCCCAAAATAAAAGGCCGATTTTAGCGGACTTGTATCCAATATTCAACACCTTAAGCGCAGTCTAAACTTCATGGAAGCAAAAAAAATCCGAAGTACATTCATTGAGTTTTTCCAGTCTAAACAGCATCAGTTTGTTCCTTCTTCTCCAATAGTTGTTAAAAATGATCCTACCCTGATGTTTACAAACGCAGGGATGAATCAATTTAAAGATGCTTTTTTAGGGAATGAGCAAGCTAAATACGCCCGAGTAGCCAATTCACAAAAATGTCTTCGTGTAAGTGGAAAGCACAACGATTTGGAAGAAGTCGGAGTGGACACTTACCACCACACCATGTTTGAAATGCTGGGCAATTGGTCCTTTGGAGATTATTTCAAAAAAGAAGCTATTGAATGGGCTTGGGAATTACTGACTGAGGTGTATCAATTACCAAAAGACAGATTATATGTTTCTGTTTTTGAAGGTGACCAGGATGACAATTTACAAATGGATCAAGAGGCCTATGATTTCTGGAAAAAAATTGTTCCAGAAGATAGAATCATCATGGGCACCAAAAAGGATAATTTTTGGGAAATGGGAGATACAGGTCCTTGTGGTCCTTGTTCAGAAATCCACATTGATTTGCGCTCTGAGGAAGAAAGAAAGCAAGTTGCCGGTAAGGATCTGGTAAATAATGATCACCCTCAAGTCATTGAAATATGGAACTTGGTGTTTATGCAGTACAACAGACTTTCTGATGGAAGTCTAAAGGAATTGCCTGCCAAGCATGTTGATACTGGAATGGGCTTCGAGCGACTTGTAAGAGCAATACAGCATAAGTCGTCCAATTATGACACGGATTTGTTTATGCCTTTCATTTCTTTTTTGGAAGGTAAATCTGGGAAAAAGTATGGGCAAGATGAGCAAACTGATATTGCATTTAGGGTTATCGTCGACCATATCAGAGCAATTTCTTTTACCATAGCAGATGGACAATTGCCATCCAATAATAAGGCTGGCTATGTGATCAGAAGAATTCTCAGAAGAGCTGTGAGGTATGGATATACTTTCTTGGATTTCCAGGAGCCATTTTTATATGAATTGAGCCCATTGATCTCAACCAACTTTGGGGAGATTTTTCCAGAGGTAAAGCAACAGCAGGAGTTTATTGCAAAAGTGATTCAGGAAGAGGAAACATCTTTTCTGAGAACCTTGGATAAAGGCTTAAAGATGCTGGATCAAATCAAGGCGGACTTGAGAGCTCAAAATGAAACCGTGATTTCAGGAAAAACTGCCTTTGAATTATATGATACCTATGGTTTTCCACTGGACTTAACTTCTTTAATTGCAAGAGAAGGGGGTTTTTCACTGGATGAAAAAGGCTTTGCCTTTGAGATGGAAAAACAAAAAAATCGATCTAGAGCAGCTTCAGAGTCCGAAACCGGAGATTGGGTTTCAGTGCATGATGATGAAGGTGTGGACTTTATAGGTTATGATTTTACTGAGGCTTATTCCCACATCATCAAATACAGGGTAGTAAAGGATAAAAAAGGAGATAAGTATCAGTTGGTGCTGGACAAAACTCCATTTTATGCAGAAAGTGGCGGTCAGGTAGGGGATACCGGTTATTTGATATCTGAATCGGAAAAAATAAGAGTAGTAGACACCAAAAAGGAAAATGATCTGATTGTTCATTTCGTTGAAAAACTGCCGACGGACCCAAGTTTGAGGTTTTCAGCTGAGGTGGATAAGGGCAAGCGGTCCTTAACTATGAATAATCATACTGCTACTCATTTGTTGCAATCTGCTCTTAAACAGGTGCTAGGAGATCATGTGCAGCAAAGAGGTTCCTTAGTGAATGATCAAATCCTGAGATTTGATTTCTCCCACTTTGCTAAGATGACTGAAGAAGAAATCTCTCAGGTTGAAGACATTGTTAATTCCAAGATTCGAGAAAATATCCCGCTTTTGGAAAAAAGAAATGTCCCTATTGAAGAAGCTAAGCAAATGGGCGCAACTGCTTTGTTTGGTGAAAAATATGGGGATTATGTGAGAGTAATCACCTTTGATCCAAACTTCTCAGTCGAACTTTGTGGTGGTACTCATGTTCCTTCCACAGCACAAATTGGGCTATTCAAGATTCTTTCAGAGGGATCTGTAGCTTCAGGGGTTCGAAGGATCGAGGCTATTACTTCTTTGGAAGCAGAGAAATATCTGAAAGCTCATGAAAATCTTGTGAAAGAACTTCAGGACCTGTTAAAAAATCCTAAAGACTTGAAAAAAGCAGTGGAATCTTTGTTGCAGGAAAAAGCTGAATTGAAGAGCGAGCTGGATAAATTATATCAAGAGAAAGCCTCAGGAATTAAAGCAGATCTTTTGAAGCAATTTGTAGAAAAGGATGGAGCAAAAATTCTTTTGGCCCAAATTAGCCTTCCGAATGCAGACTCCTTGAAGAAATTGGCTTATGAATTGAAAAATGAAGTAGCTGATGCATTTGTAATTCTTGCAGCAGAAATCGAAGGAAAACCGCAAATAGCAGTTATTTTGGACGAAAATTTGATATCATCTAAAAACTTGAATGCAGGTCAAATTGTCCGTGAATTAGCCAAGGAGATTCAGGGTGGAGGAGGAGGTCAACCTTTCTTTGCTACAGCAGGTGGCAAAAAATTGGAAGGCCTTCCAGACGTGATTAGCAAGGCAAAGCAAATGTTTTTATAAGCGCTGAATAAGTAAATATGATTAGCGAAGATTTAAGAAATAAATATCAGTTGGTAATTGGGCTGGAGGTTCATGCCCAATTGCAGACTGTGAGTAAAATATTTTCAGCCGATTCTACTGAATACGGTAATCTTCCTAATACTCAAATATCTGTAATTACCCTAGGGCATCCAGGCACATTACCAAAGATCAATAAAAAGGTGGTGGAGTATGCAGTGAAAATGGGGTTAGCCTGTAATTCTGAAATCACGCGATTTAATATTTTCTCCCGAAAAAATTATTTCTATCCAGACTTGCCTAAGGGCTATCAAATTACCCAAGATAAAGGGCCTATTTGCGTGGGTGGAACAGTACCTATTCAGCTTTCAGACGGAACCAAAAGAGATATCCGACTCAATCGGGTACATATGGAAGAGGACGCCGGTAAATCAATTCACTTGGCAGGTGAAACAGATACTTTGGTGGATTTTAACCGAGCTGGAACTCCATTAATTGAAATCGTTTCTGAACCGGATATGCATAGCCCGGAAGAGGCTTATGCTTTTTTGACAGAGATTAAAAAGCTCGTTGAATATTTAGAAATATGTGATGGAAACATGGAAGAGGGATCTCTTCGATGCGATGCCAACGTATCTGTCATGCTCAAGGGCGCCAAAGAACTTGGGAAAAAAGTCGAAGTGAAGAACATGAATTCTTTCAGAAATGTCTTTCGGGCTATTGAGCACGAGCATGAAAGAATAATCGGGCTGTTGGAAGAAGGCAAGGAAATTGTCTCTGAAACAAGAACTTTTGATGCCAATTCGGGTACAACTGCCAGCATGCGTACCAAGGAAGATTTAAATGATTACAGGTATTTTCCTGAGCCTGACTTGAGTCCTGTGGTGATTTCTGAAGAATGGTTGAGCTCCATTCAGGAGCAGATGCCAGAGCTTCCTCGTGAACTGCAAGCCAGGTTTGTCAAAGACTATGGGCTTCCGGATTATGATGCAAGTTTCTTAACAGAATCAAGATCCATTGCCTTATGGTTTGATAATCTTTGTAAAATCACTTCCAATTATAAAGCGGCATCCAACTGGATGATGGGACCGATTAAGTCCTATTTGAATGAAAGCGGAGTCTCAATTTCAGATTTTCCGATTCCGGCTACCAAGTTGGGAGAATTGATTGAGATGATTGATGAGGGGCATGTTAGCTTCACAGCTGCTCAGCAAAAGATTTATCCTGAAATGCTTAATCAATCTGAAGAAAGTCCTCTTCAAATTGCTCAGCGGTTAAATTTGATCCAGGAAAGCGATGAAGATTCTTTGTTGCCTATAGTCGAAAGTGTGATCAGTGAAAATGCTTCTAAGGTAAAGGAGTATAAATCAGGTAAAAAGGGATTGATGGGGATGTTTATGGGACAGGTAATGAAAAAGTCTCAAGGAAAAGCAGATCCAAAAGTCGCCACTAAATTATTGACAAAAATTCTAGACAATTAATATGAAAAAAATACTCAGCTTAAGTTTTCTGGCTGTTTTCACAATATTGGTTTCCTGTGGAAGCAGACAGTCTAATACGGATGGAAAAGTCCTTGTTTCGGGGAAAGTTGAAAATGCTCCGGCAGGAGTGGTGGTTCTTTCTCAGTTTACGGAATCAAGACCAAAGGTTTTAGATACCTTGGAGGTTAATTCAAAAGGGGAATTTGAATATGAGGTAGCTGTTGATTCTCCTACCTTTTATGAATTGAATCTTTATGGTCAACGCTCAGTAAGGCTAGCTCTTTTGGATGAAAACGTGCAGGTTTACTATGATTTCTCCAAACCAGAGGAAATTAAAATCGAGGGTTCTCAAGACTCTCAGGAGATGCTCAAACTGGAAAAGCTGATGAATGATTATCAAGCTGAAGTGAATAAGCTAAACGAAGCTTATTATGAAGCCATGAGTAGTAATAACTCAGATGCTATCCGAAGTATCCAAGAGCAGGCAATGGAATTGGAAGCTCAGCAATCTGAAAAAGTAAAAGCGACTATAGAAAGTATGGGAGATAGCTTTGCCTCTCTTGCAGCTGTGGGATTACTTAATCCGAAAAATGATTTTCAATTTTTAGACAATCTTGTGTCTGATCTTAATGAAAATTATCCTAATACCAAATCAATACTTCAGCTGAAGCAACAGCTGGATGAAATGAGAAAGTTATCTGTAGGGCAGCCTGCTCCTGAAATTGAATTGCCTAATCCTCAAGGAGAAATGGTAAAGCTTTCTGATATGAAAGGAAAGTATGTACTGATTGATTTTTGGGCTGCTTGGTGTAAGCCTTGTCGTCAGGAAAATCCTAACCTTGTAAGAATGTACAATCTTTATAAAGATAAAGGTTTTGAAGTATTTGGAGTCTCTTTAGACAGAACCAAAGAAGACTGGTTGAAAGCCATTGAAGACGATGGTCTGACCTGGACTCATGTTTCAGATCTTCAGTATTTTAATTCCAAAGCTGCAGAGACCTATCAAATCAATGCCATTCCAGCCACTTACATGTTGGATCCTGATGGTAAAATCATTGCCAAAGATTTACGCGGACCTAGTCTTGAAAATAAGCTTGCAGAGATTTTTGATTAATATTTCTGACCAAAAATGAAGAACCCTGTCACCAAAAATGACAGGGTTTTTTTATGAAAAAAACCTTCGTTATAGCGAAGGTTTTCAGAGCAGAAATTCTATTTCATAAAAGGAAGGAGGAAAAAGTACCAAACAGTCCTTCCTTTAAAAATTGGTTCTTTTAAAAAGGAATAGCAAAAGTTGTTTATCACCCGAGACAAATCTAATAAAAATATTCAAAAGAAAAACACATCAAAAATTCTTTCTTTTTCAATAAATATAAATATTCATAGAAATGATTGTTTTTTAATACAAGAAGTATGGCTGATGCCCTCCAAACGGCATTTTTATTTTTTTGGTTATTTTTTGATTAATTTCTGTTTGACAAAAATTGACATAAAAAAAACCGAAGATTTTCTTCGGTTTCTTTTTAAAGCGTGATTTTTTAGTGTTTTTCAATCTTTTCGTAGCTGGCAATTACCCCCCTGACCATTGCTGAACTGAAGCCTTGATGTTCCATTTCATTCAGTCCTACGATAGTGCATCCTTTGGGAGTGGTCACTTTATCTATTGCTGCTTCAGGATGCATGTTCTTCTGTATCATCAGTTCGGCAGCACCCTTCACAGTTTGATTGACAATTTTACTGGCAGTTACAGAATCAAATCCAATTTGAATACCTCCTTGAATCATAGCTCTCATAAAGCGTAAAACATAAGCAATTCCACATGCACCCAAGACTGTTGCTGCTTCCATTAAATTTTCATCGATGGTTTGAGTAAATCCAATCGAATTAAAGAGCTTTTCAATCAATTCAATTTGTTCTGGATTTGCATTTTTTTGACAAATACAGGTTATCGATTCTTGAATATCTGCTGCAATATTGGGCATAGCACGGAAACATACTGTCTGAGAGTCCAGCGTTTTATACATTTCCTCAAGGCTTATTCCAGTTGCCAAGGAAATAATGATTTGTTTTCTGGGGTTCAGAACCTCATTGATTTCATTTAATATAGGAGTGACATTGTAGGGTTTCACCCCTAAAATCACCAAATCAGCCTCCTGAGCAGCAGTAATATTGTCAGAGCTGATAGTGACTCCCAATCGGGAATAGGAAGATAGACTACCGATTGACCTCTTCGTCAAAGTTAGATTCTTTGCAACGAAGCCTTGGGTTTCCAATAAGCCATTGGCGATAGAAGTTCCTAAATTCCCACAGCCTATGATTGCTATTTTTTTATCCGTGATCATGAATTTTTCAATTTTTAGCAAATAATCTTCATTAAAGGTAATTAAATGCGCTATTTATTAATAGATACTTAAGAGAAAGCTGAAAATGATATCAATTACTTTTTTTACAAGCTTGGTAAAAGTTAATTAAGCTTTAAGATTGAATCCACTGCTTTAATGGTAGAATATTCCATTAACATGACTATTTTTGGCCTTGCAATTGCACAAAAGCGGGTAGGTTTGTTTCAAAACCTGCCTTTGCGTTTTTATAATAGCTACTGATGCCGAAATTAATTCGTATTACAACAGTTCCTCTTTCTTTAAATCTTTTGCTTTCAGGGCAAATGAAATATATGAAAGACAAGGGTTGGGAGGTAATTGCGGTCAGTTCTGATGGTAAAGAAATTCCACAAGTCGAAAAAAGAGAAGGGGTTAAGCACATAACCATCCCTTTTACAAGAAAAATCACCCCATTTCAGGATTTAAAATGCGTTTGGAAATTGTACCAACTTTTCCGAACTGAGAAACCTGATATAGTTCACACACATACACCCAAGGCAGGTTTGCTTGGAATGATAGCAGCAAATTTAGCGGGTGTCAAAATTCGGATTCATACTTTAGCGGGCATTCCTGCCATGGCTGCCGAGGGTCAAAAAAAAGGACTTTTAGAAAGTGCTGAAAAATGGACCTATTCAAATGCTACTGAGGTATGGCCTAATTCTCATGGCCTAAAAAATTTCGTTATTGAAAAGGAGCTCTGCTCTGAGCGTAAATTAAAAGTAATTGGAAGTGGCTCCTCTAATGGAGTGGATTTAGCTAAATACAATCGGTCTGCGCTAAAGGAAAATCACTTAGTTGCCGCAACGATGAGAATCTTACCAGGAGAAGATGATTTCTTAATCTTAGCTGTAGGAAGGCTTGTCAAAGACAAAGGTATTGAGGAGTTGGTTCGGGCTTTTTTGGCTTCAAAGATAGTGTCCAGTTCAAAATTGGTTTTGTTAGGCAGTTTTGAACAAGATTTAAATCCACTCTCCCCGGAAATAATTCAGACCATCCAAGATCATCCAAGGATAGTTCAAATAGACTGGTCTGATCATGTAGCTCATTACATGGCTTTGGCAGATGTCTTGGTTCATGCCTCCCATAGAGAAGGCTTTCCCAATGTTTTGTTGGAAGCAGGAGCGATGCAGCTGCCTGTGATTTGCTCTGATATAATTGGTAATTCAGATATCATTAGCCAGCAAAAAAATGGGCTAATTTTTCCTGTAAAAAATGAAGAGGTTTTAAGAGAAGCACTGGAATTTGCATTCGTAAAAAGAGATAAAATGCAATTACTGGCCGCAAACCTTTTTAAAGAAATCAGTGAAAAATATGAGAGAACGAAGCTTCATCAAGAAATATTTTCTAATTATCAACGCTTGATTGAAGAGGTTGAGAAAAGTGAATAGTATATATTTGAATTAATAATGAATAGTTATTTTTCCCTATGAAGTATTTGGTCACCGGTACAGCCGGTTTTATTGGATTCCATGTTGCAAAAAAACTGATTGAAAAGGGAGAACAGGTAGTAGGCTTGGATTCGATCAACGACTACTATGATATCAATCTAAAATACGCTCGTTTGGAGCATATGGGCATTGAAAAGGAAAAGCTTAACTATGGAAAAGTACTTCAGTCTAATAAGTATCCAGAATATTCATTTATACAGCTTGATTTAACGGAGAAAGAGAAGTTGTCTGAACTTTTTAAAGCTGAAAAATTTGATGTTGTAATCCATCTTGCGGCACAGGCAGGTGTAAGGTATTCTTTAAGTAATCCAGAAGTTTATATTCAAAGTAATATTATTGCATTCCTAAATGTTTTGGAATGTTGTCGCTATTATCCAGTCAAACACTTGGTTTATGCATCTTCCAGTTCAGTGTATGGTGCAAATGAAAAATTACCTTTTTCAACCTCTGATTCGGTGGATCATCCTATCTCTTTGTATGCAGCCTCAAAGAAATCCAACGAATTGATGGCTCATACATACAGTCACTTATTTGGCATACCTACTACTGGCTTACGCTTCTTCACCGTTTACGGTCCATGGGGTAGACCAGATATGGCTTTATTTCTTTTTACCGAGGCAATTTTGAAAGGGGAGCCCATCAAAGTCTTTAATCACGGAGAGATGAAAAGGGACTTCACCTATATTGATGATATAGTGGAAGGCATTCTTAAAGTAGCTGATAGGCCTGCAAGACCCAACCCTGATTTTGACCCTCAAAACCCAGATCCGGGAAGTGGGAGAGCCCCGTATAAAGTGTATAATATTGGTAATTCCTCCCCTGTATTGTTGATGGATTACATCAAGGCAATCGAGAAGGGACTAGGCAAAAAGGCGAAAATGGAACTTCTACCTTTACAGCCTGGTGATGTTCCTGCTTCACACGCAGAAGTTTCTGACTTGATCAGAGATACCGGATATAAACCTGATACAAAAATTGAAGATGGAGTTCAGGCATTTACTGATTGGTACCTAGATTATTATAAAAAAACTATAAATGAGTAAATCAATTTTAATTACTGGTGGAGCTGGATTTATTGGTTCCCATGTGGTACAACTTTTTGTAGAGAAATATCCTTCTTATAAGATTGTGAATTTGGATGCCCTTACCTATGCCGGCAATCTTGAAAATCTAAAGGCTGTAGAAAATGCTTCCAATTATTACTTTGAGAAGGTTGATATTCAGGATGCTTTGGAATTGGAAAAAGTATTTGAAAAACACGCCATTACCGATGTAATCCACCTTGCAGCAGAATCTCATGTAGATAGGTCAATATCTGATCCTTTGGCATTTGTGAAAACCAATGTTTTTGGAACAGTCAATCTATTGAATGCTGCCAAAAAAGCCTGGGAAGGAGAATTGGATCAGCACTTATTTTACCATGTTTCCACAGATGAAGTTTATGGCTCTCTGCATGATGGAGGGTATTTTGTAGAAACCACACCTTACGATCCTCAATCTCCTTATTCGGCTTCAAAAGCTGCATCAGACCATTTTGTTAGGGCCTATGCAAATACCTACAAAATGAAAACGGTTGTTTCAAATTGTTCTAACAATTATGGACCAAATCATTTTCCTGAGAAGTTGATCCCACTTTGCATCAACAATATCAAGAATATGAAACCGCTTCCAGTTTATGGAAAAGGGGAAAATGTCAGAGATTGGCTGTTTGTGAAGGATCATGCTCGAGCAATTGACACAGTATTTCACCAAGGAAAAGCAGGGGAAACGTACAATATCGGTGGATTCAACGAGTGGAAAAATATTGATATCGTTCGTCTGCTTTGCAAGAAAATGGATGAAAAGCTAGGTAGGGAAGAAGGTACTTCTGAGAAGCTGATCACATTTGTGAAAGATAGAGCTGGTCATGATTTGAGGTATGCCATTGACTCATCCAAAATCAAAAACGAGCTAGGTTGGGAGCCAAGTTTGCAGTTTGATGAGGGAATAGATATCACCATTGATTGGTACTTGGCCAATGAGGAATGGCTAGACCATGTGACCTCGGGAGCTTACCAAGATTACTACCAACAACATTATCATTGATCTACAACCGGCCTAGTGCCGGTTTTTTTATCGACTTTAAACAGAATTAAACCTGCTAGAATTAGGATCAACCCGGCAAGACTTTCTTTTGGTTTCTCCCAAAAAATATATCCTGAAACAAACAAACTAAAGACAATATAGCAATACTGAAGAACGGGTTTGAAAGGAGAGCGAAAACCCTTGGATTTAGAAACCTTCAAAGAAGAGTAAACTGTGATGGTTCCCATAATTTGTAGAATAAATCCAGCGTAGATCATTACCTGCTCAAAAGAACCGCTTAAGAAAAGGATTAGACTGAAAAGTGTATTGATTAAAATAGCTCTAACGGGAATTCCCTTTGAGTTTGTTTTGGATAAAGGCTTCCAGATTTTAAAATCTTTGGCCATGGCATACGTAACTCTTGGTCCAACCCAAGCATATCCAGATATGGTGGCTATTAATTGAATCCCTATTAAGATGCTTACCCAAATGGCTCCAGGTTCACCAAAGATATTTTTAAAAGAAATCTCAGCCACTTCAACTTGACCCAGCAATTGCTCTTGGTTAGCATGTTTGAGAAAAACCAATTGCATTAAAACATATAGAACTAATACCAAGCTTGTTGCAGCCAATAGTGCTTTGGGAAGGTTCTTCCTTGGGTTATCTATTTCTTCTACAATGTAAGCAGCTGAATTCCAGCCTGTGTAGGCATAAAATACATAAACCAGAGAAACTGCAAATCCTGGCAGAACCACTTCATTTTTCCAAGTTCCTGAGAAATCCAAAGCAGATGTGGAAATTTGATTTGAAAGACTTAAACCTATTCCAATTAATCCCAGAATAAATAGAATCTTGATTAGGGTGAAGAGATTTTGAAACTGTGAAGAGCGCTTGATAGAGAAAATATGTGTAAGCGGAATAAAAAGTAAAAATGCCAATCCTGGATAGATTCCTGCTCGAATGATAGGGTTTAAATAGTTATTCATTGCCATGGCAGCTATAGCGATAGGAGCAGAAAATCCTACAGTTAAAGAAACCCAAGCATATAAATAGCCGATGGAAGGATGCAGGGTTTCCGATAAAAAAATATAGTCACCTCCACTTTTCTTAAAATGAGTTCCCAACTCAGCATATATCAAAGCGCCGATTAAGGCCATGATACCTCCAATTACCCACAAAAGAATGATTGACCAGGTATTTTGAACCTGAAGGAGTTGAAAGCCAAGACTTGTAAATACCCCAGTTCCGATCATATTGGCCATCACCAGGCCCGCGGCGGTTTTCCAGGAAATTTTAGCTGTATCTGGCATTTTTCATTTTAATTATAGGATCACTTCTGAGCTTCCTTCTCCAATATTGACCTGATAGAATTCAGGTTCGATGCCAAATTGTTTGAAATATGCTTCTGTAAGCTCAATTTGAAAAGATTGGGCAGATTTCCGCTCAATGAGATTGATGGTACATCCTCCAAATCCACCTCCCATCATCCTAGATCCTAAAAGACCTTCAAAGCCTTTTGAAAAATTTACCATAAAATCCAATTCTTCACAGCTCACTTCATATAGATGTTGCAATCCTTGGTGTGATTCGTAAAGCAATTTTCCCAGCTCATGAAAATCTTTATTTTTCAGTGCTTTACTCGCAAGCTGAACTCTGTTTATTTCTCCCAGTACAAAGCTGACTCTTTTAACTTGTGTCTCAATGACCAATGAAGAATAGGTATCGAGATCTTCAATCGTCAAATTTCTAAAGCTTTTTTCAACTCCTTTAGCATCGGATAAAACTTGGAGGGCGGTTTCACATTCCCTTCTTCGGGTATTATATTCTGAATCACCCAAGCTGTGTTTCACTAATGTATTGGCGAGAATCAAGGTGTACTCTCCAAGTTCACAGGGGAAATATTCATATTCCAATGTGTCGCAATCCAGCCTGATCACCTGGTTTTCTTTGGAAAACACTGAGGCAAATTGATCCATAATACCGCAATTCACTCCCACAAAATTATTTTCGGCTGCTTGAGAAATTAGCGCAATCTCTTTTCTAGAAAGATTTAATTCAAAATACTCATTGATTGCAAATGCAGTGGCACATTCCAAAGCAGCAGATGAGGATAGTCCCGATCCGAAGGGAATGTTTCCGTCTATTGTAGCGTCAAATGCAGGGATTTTTTTTCCGACTTTTATCAATTCATCTATAACTCCAATTACATATTTTGCCCAGCCTGATGGGATGGAATTGTAAGTAGACCGGGTAAAAGAAACCTCCTCTTGTTGGTTTAATGAGAAAATCCGAAAGGTGTCAGTTTCATTTTTTGAAATACAAAAGGTGACTTCTTTGTCAATCCCTGCTGGCATTACCCAGCCGTTATTGTAATCTATATGCTCTCCAATTAAATTGATTCTTCCGGGAGAACGAAAAATTCTAGGCTTCTTTTGGTATCTATTTTGGAATTCTTGAATGGCTTTTTGACTAAAATTCGAAGAGAACATGAAGGAATGTTGGCTAATAGGTTTAAGAATCTGAATATAAATATTGTGCTGAAATTTGTGCCTCTTAGAATAAAGAAAGGCTGACTAAAAATAGCCAGCCTTTCATTTTTTCTAGGTTTGAATTTATTTTTCTTTCACACCTTCAAAAAGGTTTACAGGAGTGTTTTTCACTTTCTCTTCGAAAGCTTTCCACTCTCCACTCATAAACTCTTCCAGTACTTTAAAGGCCTCTTCTGCGGACTCTTTTGCATGTTGGTAGAGTCTTTCTTCAGTTTCTCCCGGCGCTCCGTAGGATGAGCCTACATACCTTCTAGGTGCAAACTGCATAGTCATAGTAGTAGGGTAGAGGTTTCTCACGATTCCCTGACCTTCTCGGGTTGGTCCATTAAAGGCTTCTTTAACTGTTTCCAGTTTTTTCTTGATTTCCTTGGCTGCTTTTGCCAATTCTTTTGCCTCTTCTGAATCCAGGTCCTTGGTCATGTCTTCTACCTTCTTTATAGCTTTTTCCGCTTCACTCATTTGATTGGTTGCTGTGCTCATTTCTGTTTGCAAAGCTTCCAACTTCTTAGTGAAGTCTTCTCTGGCTTTTAGGTTTGCTAGCTGAATCTCGATTCTTGGATCTGCATACACATTAATAGAAGTTTCAGCTTTTTCCTCACCATATACAAACTCTACTTTGTAAGTTCCAGGAAGTGCATCTCCACCGCTAGGTTCGTAGAATCCATTTCTTCGTCCACGGTTTCCGCCGGCATTTTCTGCTGTAGATTTTCTGTCTAGACCCCAGTTAACTCTATTTACCCCTTTTTGAGGTGCAGTTTTCAAGGTTCTGATTTGTTCTCCTGCTTGATTATAAATATTCACAGTGACTGTATCCAGTTTTTCTTTGTCATCATTGATGATAAAGCTTAGTCTTCCTCCTGTTTCTCTATTTTCTCCAGCATATTTTCCATCAGCCGGGAATCGCTCACCATGTGGCTGTTGAATTTCTACTTGATAAGCATCAGGAGCTGGAACAGCCGTTATTTTTGCTGCCGGAGCTTTTCCTCCATTGGCTGCAAAAATTCTTAAAGGTCTAATATCATCCAAGACCCACATGGATCTTCCGAAGGTGCCTATTACCAAGTCAGCCTCTCTTTCCTGAATAGTCATATCGTATGTCGAGACAGCTTTCGGATAGCCATGTTCCCATTTGTTCCAGGTTTTTGCCTTATCGAACGAAACGTACAATCCATACTCAGTTCCTAGGAAAACTAGATTAGGCTGCTCTACATCTTGCTTAATGGATAAGGCATATCCCCAAACCTTGGAATCATCTGCTATTCTGGTAAATGTTTTTCCAAAGTCTTTGCTATGGTAGGCATAAGCTGAAAAGTCATTGTTTCTATAATTATTAGCAATGACCCACACTTCTCCTGCTTCGTAGGTAGAAGCTTGAACTTGAGGAATCCAGCTTGCTTTTGGAAGTCCCGTTAACTTAGAAGCCACATTGTTCCAGGTTTTTCCACCATCTTGGGTTACTTGCAAGTTGCCGTCATCCGTACCCACCCAAATAACATTAGGATCAACTGGACTCGGAGCTATAGCAATAATCGTAGTATGATTTTCTGCTCCTGTGATATCAAAGGTCAAACCTCCTGTTTGTTGTTGTCTTTGCTTTGTTGAATCATTGGTTGTCAAATCCGGAGAAATAATTTCCCAAGTTTCCCCGCTATCAGTTGACTTATGCAAAAACTGCGAACCGTAATACACGGTATTATCATCATGCGGATCTTGAGCAATTGCAGCATTCCAGTTGAATCTCAAGAACACGTCTTTATCTGGATGTGTAGGCTTGATGAATCGGTTGTGACCTGTCAATTTATCAAAGCGGGTCACATTCCCACCCTGAGACATGGTATACCCATATCTGGAATCTGCTGGATGGGGAACAACGTCAAATCCATCACCAAATGATACTTCTTGCCAATATGTATTTCTAATTCCATCTCTTCTCCAGATATAGGCTGGGCCTACCCAAGAGCCATTGTCTTGCATGCCTCCATAGATATTATATGGAAGCTCATTATCAACATTGACGTGATAGAATTGGCCTACAGGTAACTTTTCTGCGAAATACCAAGTTTTACCTCCGTCACGAGAAATATTCAAGCCACCGTCATTTCCATCAATAAGAAGTTTTGGATCATTTGGGTTGATATACCATGCGTGATGGTCCGGGTGAACTCCTGCATATTGTAAGATTTGCTTAAAAGATTTACCACCATCTTCACTCATTCCAACCCTTGAATACAAGGTGTAAATCCTGTTTTCATTCTTAGGATCTGCATGGATTTCAAAATAATAGAAAGGTCTATCTCCAATATCATCACCACTGTTGATCATGCTAAAATTGGAACCTCCATCTTCAGATACATAAAGTGCATTTTTCTTTGACTCAACCAAAGCATAAACCTTATTACTATTTGCAGCAGAAATAGCTAGTCCCATACGTCCTAAGTCTCCTTTTGGTAATCCGTTTTTATCACCCAGCTTTGTCCAATTGTCTCCTCCATCATAAGTCACATACAAGCCACTAGATGCTCCTCCAGATTCAAAAAACCATGGATATCTTCTGTGTTGCCACATGTTGACAAAGATCTTGTTTGGGTTATTTGGATCCATGATCATTTCACCCACACCAGTTTTTGTATCTACATACAAGATTTTTTTCCAGGTTTTTCCTCCATCGGTAGTTCTGTAGACACCTCTTTCTTCTTGTTCTCCCCATGGAGAGCCTATTGCTCCTACGTAAACTGTATTAGGGTCTTCAGGGTGAACGATGATTCTGTGGATAGCTCTCGTTTTTTCCAAGCCCATCATTTCCCAGGTCTTACCTGCATCAAGGGAGCGGTATACTCCATAACCTAGGTTTAGAGAGTTTCTTGGATTTCCTTCCCCTGTACCTACCCAGATTACGGAAGGATTTTTTTGGTAAATGGAAATAGCTCCGATAGAATGAACTTTTTGGTCATCAAAAATAGGCTCCCAATGGATGCCTCCTGAAGTGGATTTCCAAAGTCCACCAGATGCAGAACCAGCATAAATAATGGTGGGATCATCGTCTACTGCATCAATAGCAGTAATTCGACCACTCATACCTGCCGGTCCCACATTTCTTGTTTTCATGGATTTAAATAAATCCATATTGACCTGTTGGGCCTGAAGGTTGAATCCCATCATGGCCACTAAAATCAAAATGTAGAGTTTTTTCATGTGTTTTAAATTTGTTTTCTCACTATTCACATGGAATCGTTCATTTAGATATAAATACCCAAAAGTATTTAAGTCCGTCAGCTCGATTTCGCAAGGGTGTTGGATTGGTAATTTTTTCTGAAACTAAAGGAAATGATTCAAACCTTTTTCGAAAATTATTTCAATGGAGTAGATAGCTATTTGAGCATCAAACTTACTCTTCTAAGTAAAATTTGATAGTTGGTTTGCCCAGCCTATTCATTTTGATTTTCTTTAGAAAAAAAATTAAATCTATGCTCACTAAGTACATGAAGCCTTTAGCAGGGCTTTTTCTTTGCTTGATATCGGGTATTGGTGTTTTTGCACAAACAGGTAGATTCCAGCAAGCGGTGGATTACCAAATGGAAGTATCCATGGATGTGAAAACCAATCGATATACCGGTACTCAAGTTCTCACATACACCAACAATTCACCGGATACCCTCAATAGGGTTTTTTATCATTTGTATTATAATGCATTCCAGCCAGGAAGCATGATGGATGTAAGGTCTCGTACCATTGCTGATCCGGATAGAAGAGTAGGAGACAGAATCTCTTTACTGACTCCGGAAGAAATCGGCTATCTGCATGTAAAATCCTTGACTAAAGACGGAAAGGCTGTAAAATTCAATGAAGAAGAAACAATCTTGGTTGTGGATTTGGATCAGCCGATTTTGCCTAATTCTAAGGCAACCTTTGAAATGGCATTTGAAGGTCAAGTACCTGTACAAATCAGGAGATCGGGAAGGGACTCAGAAGAGGGTGTTCGCTACTCCATGTCCCAATGGTATCCTAAGATGGCCAATTATGATGAACAAGGTTGGCATGCAAATCCTTACATAGGTCGTGAGTTTTATGGAATCTGGGGTGATTTTGATGTTAAAATTACCATTGATAAAACCTACACTATTGGGGGAACAGGTTACCTGCAGAATCCAAATGAAATTGGCCATGGTTATGAAGATGCCGGAGTGAAAGTTCCTCAGCCAAAAGGGAATACTTTGACTTGGCATTTTAAAGCTCCGATGGTTCACGATTTTATGTGGGGAGCTGATCCGAAGTACCAGCACGATAAGGTTCAAATGGACAATGGAATAACAGTTCACCATTTCTTTATTCCAGGAGAGAATACGTCTGAGAACTGGGAAAAATTGAAAGAATATACTCCTAAGGCTATAGAATATATGTCCAAGAATTTTGGGCAATATCCTTATAAGCAATTTTCAGTGGTACAAGGAGGAGATGGTGGAATGGAATATGCCATGTCTACTTTAATTACCGGAGAAAGAAGCTTAGGCAGCTTGGTAGGCGTGATGGTTCACGAATTGGCTCATAGCTGGTATCATGGAGTTCTGGCAAGCAATGAATCTTTGTATCCTTGGATGGACGAAGGGTTCACGAGTTATGCCACCAATCTGACTATGGGTGAAATTTTTAGAGAAGGAGTAGGGAATGTTCATGCAGGAAGTTATCGTGGCTACATCAGTTTAGCGAAATCAGGCTTGGAAGAGCCCATGTCTACGCATTCAGACCATTATCATACCAATAGGGCATACGGTTCTGCGGCTTATTCGAAAGGTGCAGTATTTATGGAGCAATTAGGTTATGTAATTGGTAAAGAAGTAAGAGATCGAGGTTTGTTGAGATATTTCAATACTTGGAAATTCAAGCATCCCAATGCCAATGATTTGATCAGAATTATGGAGAAGGAAAGCGGTATCGAATTGGATTGGTATAAGGAATATTTTGTTTACACGACAAAGACCATCGACTATGCTGTAGGTCCTGTAGAAGCCAGAGGAGATCAAACTGCAGTTACTTTCCAAAGAATTGGTTTAATGCCAATGCCTCTTGATATAGTGGTTACATATAAGGATGGTGCTCAGGAGCAAATTTATATGCCTTTGGTGATCATGAGAGGTGAAAAAGCTAATGAAGAAGGCATGCCAACCAGAGTGTATACAGAAGATTGGCCTTGGGTCAATTTAGAAAAGACTATCGTATTGGATAGAAAATTGGAGGATATTCAATCCATTGAGATTGATCCAAGTAAAAGAATGGCTGATGTAATGCCTGAAAACAATAAAGTGGAGTTTTAAGGCTCCACTTTATTATAATCCAGTTAAAAAAAGGTGGCTTTTGGGCCACCTTTTATTTTTTACGGATCAACCGGCGTTTTTCTTGTCTTGAACTTCCTTACGGATGTCCTGTGCCAAGTTTTTCAAATCTTGCATCCCTTTTCTTACTCGGGTTCCGGCTGCTTGATTACCTTTCTCGTAGAATTTTTCGAAATCGCCTTCAAGGCCCATTACAAGATCTTTAACTTCACTAAATCTGCTCATAGTAAAAGTGTGTTTTTTAGGTTGATGATAAGTTTATTTGAATCCAATATAGCCCAAATACTTGCTATTTCAATCCTGAGGGCATTTTTTTTGAATTTTTTTTTATTCTCCGAAGGAAACTGCTATCTCAGAATTTCTGTATTGACCGCTAGTAAGCTTGTCCTTTACAGCTGCAAAGGCCTGAACAGTCTCTTTTACATCATCCAAAGTGTGAACAGCAGTAGGGATTAAACGCAAGATAATCATGCCTTTAGGTACTACTGGATAAATCACTACTGAACAGAAGATGTTATAATTTTCTCTCAGGTCATAAGAAAGAGCTGCAGCTTCTCCTACTGTTCCGTTCAAGACCACTGGGGTAACTGGAGAATTTGATTTTCCTGTGCTAAAACCGTTTTCATGTAGCCCACTTCTCAATGCATTGACTACTTTCCAAAGATTTGCCTTCAATTCTGGTTGGGTTTTAAGAAGCTCCAAACGCTTCAAAGCACCTTCTACCAAAAGCATAGGCAAAGACTTTGCAAAGATTTGAGATCTCATATTGAACCTCAAATAGTGAATTACTTTTTCTTCTCCTGCAATGAAAGCACCAATAGATGCCATAGATTTTGCGAATGTGGAGAAATAAAGGTCTACCTCTTCGATGACTCCCTGCTCTTCATGAGTTCCGGCACCGGTTTGTCCCATAGTTCCGAAACCATGAGCATCGTCAACCAATAAACGGAATTCAAATTTCTTTTTGAGTTCGCAGATTTCTTTGAGTTTTCCCTGATCACCTGTCATACCGAATACACCTTCCGTAATCACAAGGATACCTCCACCTGTTTCAGCGGCAAGTTTGGTCGCTCTTTCCAACTGCTTTTCGCAGTTTTCAATATCATTATGAGGGAAAACATATCTTTTTCCCATGTGCATTCTCAATGCATCAATAATACAAGCGTGACATTCCGAGTCGTATACGACAACATCTTTTCTGTCCAATAGAGCATCAATTACAGACATGATGCCTTGATAGCCATAATTCAGTAAGTAGGCTTTCTCTTTGCCTACGAATTCAGCCAATTCATCCTCTAATTTTTCATGCAGTGAGGTTTGGCCTGACATCATTCTAGCTCCCATTGGGTATGCTGCACCCCATTTGGCTGCTGCATCAGCATCAGTTTTCCTTACTTCAAGATGATTGGCCAGACCCAAATAATTATTCAGAGACCAAGTCAATACTTCTCTTCCCTGAAATTTCATACGGGGAGCAATCTCGCCCTCTAATTTAGGGAACATGTAATAGCCATCTGAAAACTGAGAGTGTTTGCCCAGCGGGCCCAGATTGGTGTGTAGTTTTGCAAATAGATCCAAAGCTTATTGAATTTAAGTGATAAAGATTTTGCAATGATTTATTCATTCAAAATCCGCCAAAAATAAAACTTAAATGCCTACCAAGCAAAAATCCCTTGTCATACTGCTGCTTTCTTAACATTCCTCAAAATAATTTCCTTAATTCGCTTTTGACTTTGTACAATACCCAAATTAGATTAGAGATCATGTCAAGTATTAAAAAATTGCTGGTAGCCAATAGAGGGGAAATTGCCCTTAGAATTATGCGCTCAGCAAAGGAAATGGGAATTAAAACCGTTGCAGTTTATTCAGAAGCCGATAGATTATCCCCCCATGTCAAATTTGCTGATGAGGCTATTTGCTTAGGACCGCCACCTTCTAATCAGTCTTATTTATTGGCAGATAAAATAATTGAAGCATGTAAAGAATTAGGAGTAGATGCCATTCATCCTGGATATGGGTTTTTATCAGAAAATGCGGGTTTTTCCCAAAAAGTCAGTGATGCAGGGATCATTTTTGTAGGGCCTTCCCCTGAATCTATTGAGGTTATGGGAAGTAAATTGGCAGCTAAGCAGGCGGTTTCTAAGTATGATATTCCATTGGTTCCGGGGACAGAAGAGGCCATTTCAGATATTGCGGCTGCTAAATCGAAGGCTCAAGAAATCGGATATCCAATCCTGATCAAGGCGAGCGCAGGAGGAGGAGGAAAGGGAATGCGGATTGTAGAATCTGAAGCGGAATTTGAGGAGCAGATGCAAAGGGCTGTTTCTGAGGCACAATCTGCTTTTGGAGATGGGGCTGTATTTATTGAAAAATTCATCACTTCTCCACGACATATAGAAATTCAAATTTTGGGCGATCAGCATGGAAATATTGTTTATCTATTTGAAAGAGAGTGTTCTATTCAGAGAAGACACCAAAAAGTAATTGAAGAAGCGCCTTCAGCCGTAGTGACTCCAGAAATGAGAAAAGCCATGGGAGAGGCAGCTGTGGGAGTAGCTAAGGCATGTAATTATTATGGTGCCGGAACAGTGGAATTCATTGTGGACGATAAATTGAACTTTTATTTCCTTGAGATGAATACCCGCCTTCAGGTAGAGCATCCTGTGACAGAGATGATTACAGGAAAGGATTTGGTAAAAGAGCAAATCTGGGTGGCTGAAGGGAAAAAATTGAACTTTGTTCAAGAGGATTTAAAAATCAACGGACATTCACTGGAGGTTCGTGTTTATGCCGAAGATCCGAGAAACAACTTTTTACCGGATATTGGAAAATTAATTACCTATAGAAGACCTCAAGGACCTGGAATTCGTGTGGATGATGGGTTTGAAGAAGGTATGGATATTCCAATTTATTATGATCCAATGATTGCCAAACTAATCACGTATGCAGAATCTAGAGAGGCTGCAATAGACAGAATGTTGAGGGCAATTAAGGATTATGAGATCACTGGAATTCAAACCACATTGGATTTTTGTCGTTTTGCTTTAGAGCATGAGGCCTTCGTCAGTGGAAATTTCGATACCAAATTCGTGGAAAGGTACTTTACTCCTGAAGTTTTGGATCAGAAGCTCTCTCCTGTAGAAGAAGAAATGTTGGCTGCTTTGGCAGTCGAATTTTTCAATGCTCAAAAATCAAAATCAACAAACAAAACTACCGAGTCTAACCCTTCCCAATCAACTAGCATGTGGAGGAATAGATTAAAATAATATGGCTGAAATACTACCATTAAGAGCTTGGAGGTATGCTGAGAAGTTTAGCTCCAAGTTGGAAGAACTTACTGCCCCACTTTTTGATGTGGTTTCTGAAAAGCAGAGAGAACAACTTTACCAAAATCCTTTAAATAGTATACACCTTTCTGTACCGAAAGGTCCCGAGCCTATAGAAAGAGTGAAGAATACTGTTCTAGAATGGAAAAAGGAGGGGATTATCTCACAGGACATGCTTCCCGGAATTTATGTCTATTATCAATATTTCAGGCTCCCGGGAGAGCATGATGAGCGATGTAGAAAAGGGTTTATAGCTCAGATTAAAGCCTATAATTGGGATGAAAAACAAATTCTAAGGCATGAGAACACGATAGTCTCTGCAGTAAATGATAGAGTAGATCTTTTGAAGGCATCTAAAATCCAGGCAAGTCCCACTCATGGATTGTATGAGGACGAGGAATTCCAATTGGAGAAATACATGGATGCAGCTATTGAGTCCCCATTGTATGAATTGGAAGATTATCAGGGAGTAAGGGAAGTTTTAGCTGTAATCCACGATGCAGAAGTCATTCAAAAGTTTTTGAATCTGATTCAAAAAAAGCAAATCATATTAGCAGATGGCCACCATCGCTTAGAAGGAGCTATTTCTTATCGCAATTCGATGAATGGTGAATTTCAGGATAAGAAGTGGAAGGCTCATGATTATCATTTGATGTATTTAACCAATGCATTAGCAAATGATCTGAAAATTCTTCCCACTCATCGGCTTTTTTATGATATGGAAATCGAACAATCCACATTAATGAATAAGTTGGAGGATTGGTTTCTAGTCAAAAAATTCCCAGATCCGGATGAATTAGGTAATTATGCTTTTCATAAATCCCATACTTATGGTTTGGTCATAGGAGAGGAGTCCTACTTTTTGGAGTTAAAGGAAGAGAAGTTTGAAAATTTAAATTTGAACTTAGCGCCTGCTTTGAAAAACTTGGACCTAGTAGCTTTGCACGAAGTCCTGTTTAACCAGATTTTAGGAATCCCTTCAGAAGAACAAAGAAAATCACCCAAAATTGCCTACGAAAGAAATTTTGCGCGTTGTATCAGAGAAGTAAGATCCGGAAAAGCAACCTTCGCTCTAATTACCAGAGAATTAGAGATGGAGCAAGTATTGGAGGTTTGTAAATCCGGAGAAATGATGCCGCAGAAATCTACTTATTTTTATCCTAAAGCTCTCGGAGGATTGATTTTTGCGAGTATTGATCAAGACGAATTTGACTATGAATATGACGCCTTTTTTGAAAAAACTGAAGGACAAAAAGCTCATCTTAGCATCTAACTCTCCGAGAAGACAAGAGCTTCTTAAAGGGTTAGAGTTGGAATTTGAGATTAAAGTCAACCCTGTGGATGAGACCATCCCTGCAGATATTCCTGCGGAATACGTGGCGGCTTATCTCTCTAGGTTGAAATCAGAATCTTATCCTGAGGAACTTAAAGAAAATGAAATCCTCATCACTTCTGATACTGTTGTCATCGAAAAGGGCCATGTTCTAGGCAAACCCAATTCAGAACAACAGGCTTTCGACATGATCAAAAGTTTATCCGGTGCTACGCATACTGTGATGACAGCTGTTACAATCAAGGATAAAAACAAGAGGATTACTCTTGAAGATGAAACAAAAGTTACCTTTCGATTTTTGGAAGAAGAAGAGATTTGGCATTATATCCGAGAATATAAGCCTTTCGACAAAGCGGGAGCTTATGGAATCCAGGAATGGATTGGATTTATAGGAGTAGCAAGTATTGAAGGGTCTTACTTCAATGTAATGGGATTTCCCTTGCACTTGGTTTATGAGCAATTGAAAAAGTGGTAATGCTATTTGAGTAACTGCTCTAGACTTACTTTAAGTATTTGTCCCATATTTTGGCAAGACATGAACTTTTGGTTCTTATAATGTCTTGCCAATTCTTTTCTAAGGCTATCCACATTCTGCAAAGGAGCAATATGATCCTTTTCCATAGCGTTTAAAATTCCTTCGATTTCATGATAGGAAGACTTCAATCTTGTGGCGATCAAGGCTCTTTCTTCTCGTTGATACTGTCTCATGGATTCAGGAGTGATGTATTTCATTCCCAATTGAATTAAGACATTGTTTTCCTTGAAATATTGAGGCAAATAGATGGACTTTTTACCTTCATAGGTTTGCTGATCAAAATCAATCGCTCTGATTCTATAATGCGTCTCTTCGAAATCAGGTGTGACATCAATGACAAAATTAGAGGAGTGCATATCTCCCAAAAGTCTTACAAAGCAACGTTCATTGAATTTGACGAACTCTTTGGCGAGTCGAATAGGGTTCAGATGTGGATCTGCCATATGCAGACGCATAAATTTATCCCCTGGAATACCTGCTATATGTTCTTCAATTAAGGTGTTTTGATGAACAAGGTAACTGATTCTATTGGGAGAAAGTAAATGCTCTAGTTCCAATCCATATACTCTGGAGGCGTCTGCATTTTTGATATAGAAATAGTCAAAATTATCATTGATCCGATTAACAATCCTTACCCGAAATGGCTGCGTGTTTCCATAGATACAGAGATCAATTCTGTCTACATACAGGTGATCCATCACAGACATATCTCCTCCGGCTTTCAGGATAGCATAGATCTTTTTGACATTTAAATGGATCTCTTCTCGATCTGATTGATCATAAAATACTGTCTCCCAAAATGTGTCCTGTTCCTTTGAATCGTATAAAGCAATCGAATCAGTATATCTCAATAGCTCATGATAATGAATAGGAATATCCACCTCTCTTGAATATTCCAAGAGGTAGCTTCTCAACTCGGAGCTGATTTTGTATACTTTTTTCTTCTTGCTGATCAATGCCATTTCAAAAATCAACTTGTTGGCTCTTCTTTAGATTTCTGTCAAATATGAATGGGCCAAATGGTAATACAGAAGCTATCAAGGCAAATAGAGTTCGACTGAAATTCCATTTTAGCTTTGAAGCTGTAGGGAAAACGGTGTAGATATAAATAATGAAAAGAAGTCCATGAATCCAGCCTACGACTGTTACGGCCTGAGGCATATCCATCATGTATTTCAATGGCATAGCAATAAATAAGAGCACCAAAAAAGATATTCCTTCGATCAAACTGATCCATTTAAATCGTTTGGCCCACAAGCTTTGCTCTGGAGTTAATTTTTTCATTTGGAAATATTAAAGAGTAGTTTCAAAGCATTCCAGGTTTTAACTTTTAAATTTTTATCCTCTGAAATGGCTGTTAGAGAATCTGCAAACAAATACTCTGTTTCCTCCTCTGTGTGAATTTGATAGTCGTGGATTGGAAGCGCATTGATTGGGTGTTTGATTTTGCCAAACTTCAGCACAATATGCGCATTGATAGCCTGAAATTCTTCTAGACTTTTTCCATGAAGTTCTTCCGAACTTACTAATCCAACTTCGCTCATACTGTGTCCTACTGCCTGTATCATTTTCACAAGCATATCCATCACTGGGTCACTGAGTGCTGCCTCCTCGTGTAAAATCAGAATCCCTTTTTCAAACTTGCCACGAACTTTAATAGGTTCTATTTCAATCTCTTCAGTCTCAGGCTTTAATTCGTCAGATTTGTTTGGTTCTTCATGAGGGGTAGGGGGTAACTCATTTTTCTTGACAAGCTCTGATTTATTCTCTGAAACCTGATTTTTCAATTCAGATTGATCTTCCTCGAAAAGATAAATCGGTTCTTGAAGTATGTATTTTAATTCACCCAGTGATAAATTTTCCATGTCTGAAAATTGCTCAAAAAATCCCCTTAAGCCAAAAAAAGGGAAGACTTTGTGCCTTCCCTGATCATTATTTTGTTATGTCTAGATTGAATATGGATTTCAACTCCACTGCATCTTCAGGTTTCATTCTTTTTGCCAATACCAATCTCAATTGTCTTCTCCTCAATGCTCCTTCGAAAAGTTCCTCTTCTTCTGCTGTCTCAGGTACTACCTCAGGCACTTCTATGGGTTTCCCGTTTTGGTCCACCGCAACAAATGTAAAGAAAGCTCTATGCGTAGTGATTTTTGTGCTAGCAGGAATATCTTCTGCGGTTACTTCAATATAAACCTCCATTGAAGAATTAAAAGCCCTTGTTACTTTGGATTCCAATGTGACCACATTACCAAGTTTAATGGGCTGCTTGAATGAAATGCTATCAGCAGAAGCTGTGACTACAATTCGGTTGGAATGCTTCTGAGCAGCGATGGCTGCAACCACATCCATCCAATGCATCAACCTTCCCCCCATGAGATTATTCAGTGTATTTGTGTCATTAGGTAGCACCATTTCTGTCATGATGGTAGCTGATTCCCTTGCAAATTTTTTCTTAGCCATAATCTTTAATTTCAACAAAAATAAAAATTAAATTTCTTAAAGCATGATATGAAAATATATTTTCAAAATATTATTCTGAAAAATTCCATAATTCTATTTCCACCCATCTTTTCCCAATAAGGGTACAAAAGCGAAGTAATCAAATTCTTCTCTTTCTAATTTTCCTCCTGCCTTCTTGGTGATTTTTACCATAGCTTGTTTACTTCTATCCCCAACAGGAATAACTAAAACTCCTCCAACCTTCAATTGTTGGGTTAGAGCTTCAGGTACTACCGGTGCTCCAGCAGTTACGATAATCTTATCGTAAGGGGCGAATTGAGGAAGACCTCCTGTACCATCTCCATAAAACAGGTTCATTTCTATTCCCAGTCTTTTCAAAAATTTCTGAGTGCCCTCAAAAAGCTTTTTTTGATACTCAATAGTATAAACTTCTGCCCCTAAAAGATGCAGGATGCTTGCTTGGTAACCGGAACCTGTTCCAATTTCTAAAACTTTATCACCTTGCTGAATATCTAACAGTTCGGTTTGAAAGGCTACTGTATAAGGTTGCGAGATTGTCTGACCCTCACCAATTGGGAAAGCTTTGTCCTCATAGGCATGAGATATCAAGGCCGAATCAAAGAAAAAATGCCTGGGTAATGTGTTGATTGCATCTAAAACACGTTGACTTTGAATTCCTTTCTTTTTGAGTTCAGCTACAAGTGCTTTTCTTTTTCCTTTGTGGAGGTAAGTATCTTCTAATTTAAGCAGTGGCATTGAATATGGAGTTTCAGTCGAAGTTAAAGGATATTTTGGCTTAATTTGAAACCTCAAGTGGCAAAAATTGCTTATTCACTGAAAGCCAGTTCAAAGAAAATATATGTTTACAGGAATCATCGAATCATTCGGAGTCATTCAAAATATTACCAAAGAAGGTTCAAATGTTCATTTTGACTTGGAGTCAGAAATTTGTTCGGAATTAAAAATTGATCAATCGGTCGCTCATGATGGGGTATGTTTAACTGTAGTAAGAACAGACCCTAAAGCTTACAGAGTAACGGCTATTGATGAAACTATTCAAAAAACAAACCTCTCGGCTTGGAAGGTGGGTAAAAAGGTGAATTTAGAAAGATGTATGCCGGCTAATGGAAGGTTTGATGGGCATATTGTTCAAGGTCATGTGGATCAGACCGGAGTAGTGAAAAATATCAAAGATCAGGATGGTTCTTGGATTTTTGATTTGGAATTTGACCCTGCAACGGGCAATGTGACTGTTGAAAAAGGATCCATCACTATCAATGGCACTAGTCTGACATGCTTTAATTCAGGACCAGGTAGATTTTCAGTTGCTATTATCCCATATACCTACGAGCACACCAATTTCCATCAATTAGAAATAGGGGATTTGGTCAATTTGGAATTTGACATCGTGGGCAAATACATTCAAAGAATTTTAAAAGGATATCCTAATCCCTAATCCAAGTACTGTTTTTTGAAAAGAAAATAATAAGGATTGAACACATGGTGTTTGAAGATTTTACCTTCTTCATCAGGATAAATTTTTCGGTATTCCTCATCAGGTAAAAGCACAATGAAATTACCTACTCGGACAAAGTGATTGCTTGGGAAAAATGTGGGGGATTCGTAATCAGGATATAGTTTCCCCACCTGTTTTCCTGCATACTTTCCAAGAAATTTTTGAAAATTTTTCGTGGATTTCTTGGTTGGCTTGTCCAGTTTGTTGTAAACCTTCTTGAAAATTAAGTTTCTTGGAAATTTCTGTGCCTTGATGATTCCTGAAACATCGGAGAAGGGATTTGTTCTGTTGAAATCATCAACTGTCTGGACTGAAAAAGGAACTTCAGGCACCCAGTCTGAAGCGTTGACAACATTAAAGGCCCAACCGCCTTGATTCATGTACTCATAATCATAGGCGAAATATAAATTACCCGGTTTAGGCGCGGCAGAGCAGTAAGTTTTAACTCTAATTTTTGAGGGCAAACTCCCTGATTGGTTTTTAACATTGAGCATTGCGCTAACCAAATATGCAATGGCACCACCTTGAGAATGGCCTGCTATTATAAAGTCTTGATATCCATTTGCAATCAGTGAATCTATTTTGGGTGTCATAGTTTCGGACAAAGCTGCAGTTGCAAAAGTCCAACCCACATGAACCGCGGCTTTGGGATTTTTCGCAAAATCATATTTGAAGGTGTAATCATCTCGTATTTTCATGGACCCAGATGCAGGGATCATTGCAGCGTAGAAGTTTGCCAGCCAACTCGTAGGACTCTGAACTGTTCCTCTGATAGCTATTACAGCAATTTTCTCAGATTCTTGGACCCAAAGACTCCATTTATTTTCAAGTCCTACCACCGGTGAATCATATAATTTTTCTAAATCCGTTGGGGAAGGTATACCTACTTTCGAGCTGTCTGGCAGCCCATGGGTAAAAACACCCAGAAGTTGCAAGTATTCTTCAGCTGCAAAACCTGGTTTTAATTGAGCAAAGGCTTGGGATGCGAATAAAACCGTTAAAATTAGGCTTATGGATAGTTTTTTCATAAAAAAGAAAGCTCCTCTAAAATAAGGAGCTTTTATTAATTTTTCGAATGTAAGTTTAATTCATACTAAGAGTTTTAGTATCCACGTCTTTGACCAATCTAAATCCAACATTGGATGTGCCTGAATCAAAAGCCTGACCTTGTCTTGCTGAGGGCCTGTAGTTGACACAATAATTCTCTGCACATAAAAAAGAGCCCCCTTTGATCACTCTTTCTTGTGCAAAGGGATTGTCTGGATTATAACACGGGTTCATTCCTGCATCTAGTTTGGGTGCTTGCCCAGCAATTCTGGCAAACTTGAGTGCATCATACCAGTCACTGGTTAGTTCCCACACATTCCCGATCATATCGTAAAGGCCAAAGCTATTTGGAGCAAAGGATTTTACGGGTGAAGTACCTATGAAACCGTCTTTTCCTAAATTTTCATTGGGGAAGCTTCCTTGAAATGTGTTGGCTAAATATTGCCCATTGGGCATTAATTCATCACCCCAAGCGAATCGCTTCCCATTGATTCCTCCTCTAGCCGCAAATTCCCACTCCACTTCTGTAGGTAGTCTTTTTCCAGCCCATTCAGCAAAAGCTACCGCATCTTCATATGCGATATGAACTACAGGATGATTTTCTTTGCCTTCAAGATTGCTTTCTGGCCCTTCCGGATGTTGCCAGTTGGCTCCATTGATCCAGCTCCACCAAAGGGAAATATCTTGAAGCGGTACAGGAAATGGAGGAGGAGTAAAAACCATTGAACCGGGCACTAAGACAGAGTCATCAGGTTTTGGGGTTCCGGGGGGAAGTTGCTTTTTCAGCTCCTCCCAATCAATCGGTCTTTCGGCTACAGTTAGGTAGCCAGTCTCTTTGATAAACTTCTGAAATTCCTGATTAGTGACTTCATGCTCATCCATCCAAAAACTTTGAACTTCGATTTGAACCGCGGGTTTTTCAGCATCATAAGCATCTGCATCATTGGTACCCATGGTGAACTTTCCACCAGGAATCCAAACCATTCCATCTGGTGTGTTTTCGGGTGCTACAGATTGGTTTAAGATTGTTTCTTGATCTATACCGCTTATTTCAGTATTTCTCGTCGAGCAAGAATTACTTAAAAGAATGAGTTTAATTAGGAAAACACTAGATAGTGCTTTATAAATCTTCATAATTCTAGAGAATTGAATTTCTTTTTAATTATCACTTTTTCAAAAACTTGAATTTTAATCCACTTTTAAAGCAGCAATTATTCCGAGGATTGTGAAAGTAGAAGAAGGCCTATTTCAAATAGATATCAACTCCAAATCGTATTGCTTTGATAAAGTAAAGCTTCTTGGAGTACATTCATTCAAATGATTGAAAAGAATATAATCGTGTGTTTGATTGGACGTGTAAAATAATGAGAATTAAGCAAGTGGTAAAACAAATGATTTTTATTTTCACTTGACATTTAATTGATCCATTCTATTTGTGACTTTTTTTCGGAGTTTATTGAAAAATTGGTGCCTTTCCTTTTCCCCAACTTGGCTTATTTGAGTGGATTTTTTAATCAGGTTTTCAAGGTTTCTGAACATACCTTCATTAAATAATGGATCAGAAGTTCCAATAAAAAATATAACGCTGTAATTCAGATAGGTAATTTTTATATCGTCGAGTTGGACAAAAAACGTATTGTCGCCTAATACAAATTCATTGACTAAAAAGTTGTAATCAGAATTCTCAGAACTGGGTAGCTGTCCTGGCAGGAATTTCTTCCCATATTCTGCCATTTTAGATAAATGATCTATTACTTCAAGCACGCACTGATAAAGCTTCAAAGTGTCCTTTGAAGAGGGAATTACTCCCATATCATGATACAAATCTATCTGTCTTAAAGTAGTATTAATTCCCTCTAAATTCCATATTTCAGTAGTAGGGATTTTATTATATGTTTTTAGTATTCTCTGAGTCAAATCAGAATATTCCGTGTTATCAATTCGATCCAGAGAAAACTGTTGATTTTTAAAATTCTCATTAAAAAGGATGGACTTTTGCCAGAAGAAAAACTTGAATGAAGCCAATTCGGAATGATAGTAATGGTACCAAGGAGGCATATCCTTAAGTAAAAAGTAAATATGCTTTTCTTTGAATGAATTCACCATCTCTAATTGCGCCAACACATCTACCATCCAGGAATGGAAATTTTCTTCTCCAAAATTATTTTGCTTACCCTGGAATACGATTGTATTGGATTGAGAGCTGATCAGTTTATCAATAGAGACATTGTATTTTTTACACAGTAAGTATATCTCTTCAAAGTCCAGCAGTTTTTCACCTCTAATTCTTCTGTAAGCACTATCAATGCTGACATTTAGAACTTCCGCCACTTCATCCACCAAAGAGGAATAGGAGGGGATTGAGTTCTTCAAGTTTTGAAAAAATAAAACTTGAGTGAAATTAGGTTGATTTGGATCATTCATTGAAATAATCTTTTTAAATAATCATGATAGATTATTTAGATTTTATGAATTTAGCTAAAAATAAAATAATATTCTGCAAAGAGCTTTTTAAAAAAGATCCTCCATTTATTGAAAAATGGAGGATTATCTGTACATCATGGAATTTGGTTTTTTGGGATTAAAAAGAATGAAAACCCTAAAGAGAACTGTCCAACTGAACCATTACTAATGATTCTACCATACTCTGCCCGCCAAGCATATTTTTTGAAATCTTTACTAGCTGACAAACCAAAGTTTGTGGCAAAATTTCCAGAACAGTCCTCGCAAATGTTTAACAGATATTTGGGCGCAACGGTAAATTCTAAACGATCCTTTACAATAGGTTGAGTGAAAAAAACTGTTGGATGAATTTGCCAAAAATCCAGTTCACCTTCTTGAAGCATGGCACCTGCTGGAAGGAAAAATGCCAATCTATCAGGGATTAGGGAAAATTTAGGGCCGATTCCCAAAATTGTGACGGCGGTATTTTCTTCTTCATTCAACCAATTTGATTCATATTTCGCTCTGATATCTATTTTATCACTTAGACCCACTCCGATATTTCCACCAAAATGAGAAGCTCCTTTATCTTCATTATTTAATCCTGTTATGGTGTAATACGGAGTCGCTTCTACTTGTCCTTTTCCTAAAGTTCTTGCACTCTGAAGATCGGAAAATACAGGTACACATGAGATTGAAATTAGTGGCAAGCTGACAGCTGCAAATAATTTTTTTGAGATTTGATTTAGAGTTTTCATAGGATTATGGGTTTTGTTTTATGGTTTGTAAATCTTGGAAGTAGAATTCCATCATTTTTTTTGTGACTATGTCAGATTTGGGAGGTAAAGTGTTGAAGAGCCAATCCCATAGGACAGTACTAAAACTAAAGCCGTGATTTGGACGAATAGAATGGTGGAGTATGTGATTTCTTTGAACTCTAGGTAATAGTACACCTCCAATTGGCCTGTGTAGTAGGTAGTGCAGAAAAGTGTAATTAGATAGTCCAACTAGGAATCCCAGTAGATTCATCATAAATCCACCTATTTGAAAAGCGAAAAATGCTACTATTGAAATAATTAGGAGTATGAAAAGTCTGTGCTTTAGATTGATTTTGATATCCTGAGGATTTCTATGATGATAGCGGTGATTGATGATATCCTTTTTTGCTTGCGGAACAATCAATTCGTGCATAAAGAATCTGTGAACTGAGTATTCAAAAAAAGTCCAGAAAAACCAACCTGAAGAAAATAAGAGACTATTGCTTAAAAATTGGTTTTCCGATAACAAGAAACCAATACCTGAAATTGAAAAGACAATCAAAAATCCAATGATAAGGCATGGGCCTATGGATATTGCTTTGGGAGCTTTGAGATAAGTATTCATAATTTTTTTTATGAAAATTATCTCTCATTTAGTCCTTCGTGAAACAGAAATTAAGTACAATGACTGGCTATTTTGGCAAAAAATGCAAATGGTTCTAAAGTTGATATTTAAGATTATTTGTTTTTACTAGAGCTATATTTTGAACCTTCTAAAAAAATGAATTTTATTAAAAATATTGGCTTAAAAAGCGAAGAAACAATGTTTTACTAGGGGTTTATTAGTCTTATGTATTTATTTAAAATTAAATATGGCTTTTAAATATGCCTTGCTTAATAAAAAAAAAGCGACCATTGGGTCGCTTTTATCTTTTTATCAGTGATTAATTACTCACCCGCATGCGCTGCTGCGTGAAGTTTTCCCAGTTCTTGATCAATGGTCCACAAACCAATTCCTTCCTCTCCAATAATATCGAATAGCTCTAATGCTCTTCTGGACATGGTTTCTTCTTCTCTTTGCTCAGTTACGTACCATTGCATAAAGCTGAAAGTGGCGAAGTCTTTAGCAGAAAAGGCATGATCTACAATCGAATTGATAGATTTGGTCACTTTGATTTCATGTTCCAAAATCAATTCGAAGATTTCTCTCAAGGAATTGAAATGATTTCTGATTCCAGTAATCTCGGGTTGGATAGCATGTCCTCCTGCCTCATTCACATATTGAAAGATTTTCATCATGTGCAATCTTTCTTCATCAGCATGGGTATAAAGATACTTTGCAGCATTCTCGTAACCCATCATATGACACCAAGATGCCATTGATAGATAGTAGGCAGAGGATTTACCCTCCATCTCAATCTGCTTGTTCAGTAATGCTTCTGTGTCGTGCAGCAAGGAACGCTGCAATGTGACTATTTCCTTTTGTTTCATCTGTTTATAATTTGTTTTTTAGAGGTCAGATGGAATGCCATGTTTTATCATCCACCTGAGCTAGAAGATATTATCATGGGCATTTCATAGCGATGTTATTTATACCAAATTAACCATTTCTAGGTACCAAGGTTCCAAAATTGCTTTTTGTACAAGAAATTTAGAATTGATTTAATTAAATAGGTTTTATATCGCATTTAAATTTTCCCTCTATCTGGTCAAAGGAGAAGGAAATACGGGTAACCCTTCAGCACCTTTTTCGGAAACAGACTGAACAGCGAAGAAATAATTATCCTTGGAGTATGGTAATGTTAGGTTGGTATCTGTGGTGAAAAATTTCTTTTCCCAAACGGGGGAGGAGGTTTCACGCATCAAGACATAATAACCCTTAACTTTACCAACTTTCGGAGCTTCCCATAATAAGATGGAATGGTTACTCAATCCTCTCACATCAATTCTCACATTTTCTGGTTTTCCGGCTGAATGGGCCAAGGTTGCTAAGGACGCTAAATTAACTCCTGAAACCTTTCTTAAATATTCAAAATCCATAAACTCAGGCAAATCACCATATTGTATACCATCTTCAACACGGACATTTTCATGCTGATAGTAGAAGTTTTCATTCATTTCCGACATTCTAACAGCGGTAAAACCGTTTCTGGCAAAAGCTGTCTGATCTCCACCTCTTAAGAATCTATCGGCTCTGTAAATCAATTTAACTTCAAATTGGTCCACATATCTTTCACCAAGCTCCTTGATATATCTTGCTAGAAGTCTGGAGTCAGAGTCATTATCCGAACCAGTATATCTTCTGATGGAAGCTTCTCTTTCAGTTTCAGCCACCGGAATAGTTTCTGAAAAAACTCTCATTTTGAGATTGTCTTTGATCAATGTTCCGGATGATTCACTATTCCCTACAATATCATTATTGAGTACTGCAGAGATATTCCAACCTTCTTCTTTGGCTTTATCCGACATGTAGGTTGCACCCTTAAGACCTTGCTCTTCCCCTGTAAATGCCACAAATTTGATGGTGGTAGGAAAAGAATGTGAAGCCATGATTCTTGCCAATTCAATCACAGCCGCAGTACCGCTTCCATCATCATTGGCTCCAGGAGCCTGATTATCGGGATCCATCACATTTTTATTTCGTGAATCCATATGGGCGGAGATGATAAATATCCTGTTATCGTTTGGATCTGTGCCTTTTATTGTAGCCACCACATTAGCAGCAGGGGAGTCCTTTTCTATTCTTCTTCCATCAGCAGGAATTGTAAAACGCTCGATTTCTGCACTCATTCTACCTGATGAGTTTTTGGCAAATTGATTAAATTTAGAAAGTACCCAGTTCTGAGCAGCAGGCATTCCATTTACAGCATCGGTATTTAATGTATGTCTAGAATTAAATGAAGCCAGTTTTCTCACATAGGATTCCAAAGTATCCGAAGAAATTTCCTGAACCATTTGGTCTATTTCAGGATTTCGGATGATTAATGTTTGTGCAATGATCTGCTGGGAAAAAATCCCCAACAGTAGGGTGTATAAAATTTTACGCATGGTAAGGTTGATTAATTGCTTAAGCCTAAATTTACCCTCAGACTTTAAAATAACAGTATAATTTTACATGAACACCTTCTTACTTCCCAACAAAGGCGAATACCCTGCTTATTATTCTACCTATATGGACTTGGTTCCGGAAACTCCTTTTTGCGAGTTGGTGGAAAGCCAAATTGAAGACTTGAAAAGCTTATTTGCATCCAAACCTGAAAATTGGTCTGACCATCCTTACCAAAGTGGAAAATGGTCACCCAAGGAAGTCTTGGGTCATGTGATAGATACAGAAAGAATTATGACTTTCCGTGCATTGTGTTTTGCGAGAGGTGAAAAATCGGCTTTACCTGGCTTTGATCAGGATCCGTATGTTTTGAATGCCCGCTTTGGTTCGGTTCAGTCTGACTTACTAATCAAAGACTTTGAAGCTCAGAGAAAAGCCTTGATGACCTTAATCCAAACACTTCGTGAAGATGTTTTGGATTTTAAAGGGGAAGCCAATGGAAACACCATCACTCCGAGAGCCCTGTTTTGGATTATTCCTGGACATTTCATTCACCATTTGAATATTCTAAAAGAAAGATACTGATGAGATTAGAGATAGCTGTTGTAGACGCATTTACTGAAAAAGCTTTTTCAGGCAATCCAGCGGGTGTATGCTTGCTGGATGAACCATTAGAAAAAGAGTTGATGCAGTCCATAGCGATGGAGATGAATCTGAGTGAAACTGCCTTCGTGCAAAAAACTGAGAATCCCAATCATTTTTCCCTACGCTGGTTTACTCCTACTTTGGAAATTGATCTTTGTGGGCACGCTACATTGGCATCTTCATTTTGGATGCTTCAAAAAGGTTGGGCCCAGGCAGGAGAAACGATTCATTTTCACACCTTAAGTGGTGAATTGAGAGTAATAGGAAATGAGGATGGATTGGAAATGAATTTCCCTTTGATCCCCACTTTTGAAGATCTGCATCCACATTTTAAAAGTGAACTATTCGGAGAAAAGATCATATCGGCTGCACAATTGAGAAAGAACTGGATTTTTGAACTGGAGTCAGCAGAGGCTGTAAAAAGACTCAAGCCTGATTTTATGGAGATTGCAGCTCACAGCGAGGAAGGCTTTATCATTACCGCCGCAGGGAATGGAGACTTTGACATTGTTTCCAGGTTTTTTGGACCCAACGTGGGAGTACCTGAGGATCCTGTAACTGGCTTTGCACACTGCGGATTGATGGATTTTTGGTATCAAAAAACTGGTAAGATGCAGTTGAAAGCATATCAGGCTAGTAAAAGAGGCGGGAAATTATTTTTGGAAAAACACGATGATCGAGTGATATTACGGGGAAAAGCAGTTGCTGTTCTTCAGGGATTTATTGAAGTGTAATGGAGGAAAGTTTTCAGGAAGTCAAAGATTTCAAAAAAAGAACTCTAAAAAGAGTATTTACCAATTTTACCGAATATTGGTTGACTGACGGTAGTTTTGGCTTGCTTTTGCTGATTCTACTGTTTACCATTTTCATTCTCCCCATATTAATAGAATATGGTCATGTGGAGATGATCTTTGTGAACTTGGTTTTTCTTTTCTTGTTTTTTACAGGAATTTGGTCTTCTACGCAGCGCTTCTTAATAATTTTTACAGCCTTATTATTCTTCACTCAATTAACGCTCAGGATTCTCAGATTTTCGGACCTACCAGTTCAATTTTACCTGACAGAAAGAATTGTAGGTATACTGAATATGTCCATATTTATATTTCTGAACCTCAGGCTCTTATTTAGGGATAGGGAGATTAATGTTTATAGAGTCATTGGTGCAATTAATGTGTATTTGTGTGTAGCCTTACTAGGGGCTTTTGTTTTTGAAATTATCCATTTGACTTTAGGAAACAGTATTTCGGGAGAGCTGGACTTGAAAGGCTTAGATGATGATTATGCTCAGTACATTTATTTCAGTTTAGTTTCTCTCACCACTGTCGGCTTTGGAGACCTTTACCCAGTAAACATCATGTCTAAAATGCTTTCTGTGTTTTTGAGCACAGTAGGGATTTTATATCCCGCAGTGGTCATCGCAAAATTGGTTAGTGAAAGTAAAAGATGAGTCCACTGGTGTAAAAGGCCCTGCTTTATTTTATCATTCCCCTTAGCTTTCTTTCTAAATCACTAAACTCATGAGAAAAATATACCTTTCATTGGCATTGATGCTTTGCTATTCCCTGACGATGGCTCAGGAGACACGCAAACTGCCTGTTGAAACCTCTGTAGAAAAAACACATGAAGTCACCATCAAAGGAAAAAGGGTGCCATATAAATCCACTGCGGGTACTCAGCCTGTATGGGACGATAATGGAGAGCCTATAGCTTCCTTATTTTACACCTATTACGAGCGAACTGATATCACCAACAAAGCGACCCGCCCTTTGGTGATCTCGTTTAATGGTGGTCCTGGCTCAGCGTCAATCTGGATGCATTTGGCTTATACAGGGCCTGTATTATTGAATATTGATGATGAGGGTTATCCAGTGCAACCTTATGGTACAAGATCCAATCCTCATTCGATCTTGGATGTAGCCGACATAGTCTATGTAGACCCGGTTAATACAGGATATTCCCGAATTTTGAACTCTGAGACTCCAAGATCTACCTTTTTTGGAATCAACTCTGACATCAAGTATTTAGCTGATTGGGTAAATACGTTTGTGACTAGACAAAACAGATGGGCCTCTCCCAAGTATTTGATAGGAGAGAGCTATGGAACTACTCGTGTAGCTGGCTTGGTTTCTCAATTACAAAATGCTCATTGGATGTATTTCAATGGAGTGATTCTGGTTTCACCTACTGATATGGGGATTGACAGAGGAGGGCCGGTGAAAATGGCTAACTATCTTCCTTATTATGCAGCAACCGCTTGGTATCATGGTCAGCTTCCTGCTGAACTTCAGAGCAAAGATTTAGATGAGATTTTGCCGGAAGTAGAAAAGTATACCATCGAAAAAGTACTTCCAGCTATGGTGAAAGGAGGTAGTCTATCTGCACAAGAAAGAGATGCAATTGCCACACAAATGTCTCGTTATTCAGGTTTGAGCAAAGAAGTAATTCTTGACCATAATTTGATGGTTCCAACCAGCTTCTTCTGGAAAGAACTATTGAGAGATGAAGGAATGACTGTCGGTAGATTAGATAGTAGATATAAAGGTTTTGACAGAATGGAAGCGGGTGATCGCTACGATTTTGATCCTGCCTTGACTAGCTGGAATCATGCTTTTGCACCTGCATTTAATATTTATGCAAGAAACGTATTGGGTTTCAAGTCAGACCTTACTTATAATCTTTTCGGGCCTGTTCATCCTTGGGACAGATCTAATGAAAATACAGGCTATGATCTAGGCCAGGCAATGCGTCAAAATCCTTATTTGCACGTGATGGTTCAATCCGGATATTTTGATGGGGGAACCGATTTCTTTAATGCAAAATATAGCCTTTGGCATATAGACCCTAATGGCAAGATGTCAGATAGACTCTCTTTTAAAGGCTATAGATCTGGACATATGATGTACTTGAGAGCTGAGGATTTGGCTACTTCCAATGAAGATATCCGCCAATTCATTCAAAAATCTATGGTAGCACCGAATATGCCTGCTAAATACAAATAATTGAAAAGAGGCTGAAGGATAAGTGAAAATCGAAAAAGTGTAAGTTTCCATCCATGAGTTCAGGTGCATTGCCCTCGCTTCATCAAAGAAATATTACTTACATGATTGATCTAATCGGAATATCCTAAAGTCTTTATTTTGGCTTCTAAGAATTCAATCTCCTGGATGTTGATGACGTTTAGGAGATTGTTTTTTTGATGTCATCGTAATTTTGAAAAGGTTTGCCCAGATAGTCTCCAATTATTTCTATTACCTGATTGAGTGACTTTCCATCCTCTCTAAGCTGTTTAATAGATGTAGCTCCATCGGTTTTAGAAAGCTTTTTCTTTTTGGGTCCTTTCATTAACTCATGATGAAAAAATCGACTCTCTTGAAAAGCGGATAGATTCAATTGCTCTGCTAAATAGGTTTGAGCGATACTGGACGAATACAAGTCTTTTCCCCTAACAATCAGAGTAACTCCAAAATGGATGTCATCAATTAAAGAAGTTAATTGATAGGAGGGAAGTCGGTCTTTTTTTCTAACAACAAAGAAGGCTACATCTTCTGGAATCACCTCGAAATGCATGCGCTCGTGAATGTCTTTTAATTTGATCAGATCAGCGTCTAAGGTATCTAGTCGCCAGGCTACTTCAGGTCTTTGTAAAGGTATCTTTCGATCCAGGCAATGTCCCAAATAATAACCGGAGGAATCTAATTGGCTGATTTTCTTTCTGGAACAAGTGCAGGCAAAGACTTTTTTGTCCACTCTCAAATTTTCCAATGCTTGCTCATAAAGCCCAAATCGGTGAATTTGTGACCATTCTTGATGAAAATCTTGCAAGTTCCTAGGCCCTTGATCAATATTGATTTCCAAAAAGTCCAAGCAATCAAAAATATCCTGAACGTATTCTTCTCTGAATCGATCTCTATCCAAGTCATCAATTCTCAAGAGGATTTTTGCTCCAAATTTCTCAGCAATTGCCTTCGTGACTAAAAAAGAATAGGCATTTCCTAAATGCAAATACCCACTTGGAGTTGGTGCTATTCTGGTCAAAAGCTGATTCATCTCACCAAAATAAGTAGATTAGTAAAAAAAAGGTCATGCGGTTTTTATTCTCCTTCATATTTATCATTTCTATTTCTTCTTGTAATACAAAGAGTGATTTGGAATTAACTGGAAATGAATTGATTAAGAAAAGTATTGAGTTTCATGATCCTAAGGATCAATGGAAAAATTTTAAGGGCACTTTAGTGATTCAGGATAGCCTTCCTGTAGGAAGAGACTCCAGGTTTTATGAAGTATCCTTCGAGAATAACTTATCCAAAATGGTTTACCGAATAGAAGGGCTTCATTATTTGGTTTGGAATGATTCAATTCAGGTATTTGAAGGACAGATTGAAGCTGAAAGAGCTTTCCGTATGAGAAATTATTATACTTATTTGTGGGGATTACCTATGAAATTGCAAGACCCTGGAACACAAATCGATGATAAGGTTACGCAAGAAGAATCGAATGGTAAATCTTATCTGGTAGTGAGGGTTCCTTATGAAAAGGACGTTTGGTATTTCTACCTAGACCCTCAAAATTATGCCATGGAAGCGTATAAGTTCTATAAGGATGAGGCAACAAAAAAAGGAGAAATCATTTATTTGGAAAGACTTACTGAATACGATGGTTTGAAAATCCCAACCAACAGATCCTGGTACAGAACGGAAACCCCGGAATTTTTGGGAACAGACATGTTACTGGAAATTAAGTAAGGATTAAGGACTTTTAACCCTCAATTTTTCAGAAATCGATAGCGCCTATTTACTTTTCAAGGTGAGAATTTTATCCCTTCTTTTCTTTCTGTTGCTAAGCTTTTCGGTAAGCGCACAAATCACCTATTCAGGTAATATCCTGGACAGCAATGATAAGGCCTATTTAGAGGGCGTGAAAGTAGAGGTTATGGGTAAAGATCATAACTCACTTTCAAATTCAAGAGGTTACTTTTCAGTGAAGGCATTTCCGGGTGATTCCATATTGATAAGTTTTCCCGGATTTATCAGTCAAAAAAAGGTGCTTTCAGCTGAGCGTTATTTCTTGATTGAGTTACAGGATAAAGCCCGTTTTCTTCCGACTTTTGAAGTAAAGGAGAAGCCATATTCTTATCGCTTCAAAGATGGAAGGTTGGTATTAAGAGATGAAAATGAAGAGGAATTGCCTTCTAGAAAAGGAGAGGTTCTCGTGGGAACAAAAAGCGATGATCCAAATGGTGGAATTACCATCAGTGGACCAATTTCATATTTTACCAAAAAGGCGCGGTTGGCAAGGGAATATGAGCAAAAAAAAATATGGCATGCCAGAAGGGCAGGGTATTATGAGATTATTGAATCTGATTCAATTAAGCAGGAATTGAAAATCAAATATAATTTGGATTCGGCTTCATGGGATCAAATGATTATCAAATTCAACCAGTTTCATCAAGCCCATGAATTTTTAGACTGGTCCAAAGATCGGGTGCAAAGAAGCCTTTTTGAATTTTTTGAGGTGGAGTCTATGCTTTCTTATTAGGCTTTTCGCTTGAAAGACCAAGTGACATAAAACCTGGCAACCTCATCCCCATTTTGGTTTTTACCTTTGGAGATCATGGTAAGTTGATCGGTTTCACCTACGCCCATTTTTTCAATTAAATCAAACAACTCTAATCCTTGATCACATGTAAAAGTGATCTTGGTATCTGCTTTTTTACTGTATTCAGCTCTAAAATCTACTACCAGCATGCTGAATTTACCTTTCCCAGCAAGGGCTAATTGACATAATGCACCTGTACTTAGTTCAGCTGCTCCAGCCAAGGCTGCAAAATAAATGGATCGAAAAGGATTCTGACTTCTCCAGAAAAAAGGAATAGTAACTTCACATTTTTCAACTGTCAATGTCTTGATTTTTAATCTCCAAAAAACAGCTGAAGGGAGTTTGACCAACATTGCAAACCAAAAGATGATAGGGTTGGTCATTTTTCTTTGGTATTCCAAAGCCTCTTTGTGTAGATTAGCAGCAGTACTCACAGTTTCCATGATGTAAATTTTCACTTAAAGTACTAATTTTTACCATTGATTTAAACCTTGGTATCCTTTTTGAATTTTATTGTAAAGCTTAAACTAATACTTATGAAAAAACTACTAGTCATTTTTCTTTTAGGGTTCTTTGTCTACTCCTGTGCCAAAGTACCAATTACGGGCAGAAGGCAATTGGCTGCGGTTTCTCATGAAGAAATTATGCCTTTGGTTAATGAACAATATGAACAAGTAAAAAAAGAGAGCAAGCTCCTTACAAATACCAAAGATGGTCAGTTGATCGTGAAAGTTGGAAATAGAGTCGCAAAAGCTGTAGAGGCCTTTTTGATTCAAGAGGGATATCAAGAATTGGTTAATGATTTTGAATGGGAATTCAATCTGATCGAATCTGATCAAGTAAATGCTTGGTGTATGCCTGGAGGAAAAGTAGCTTACTACACAGGGATTTTACCTATAACTCAAGACGAATTAGGAATTGCCGTAGTAATGGGCCATGAAGTGGCACATGCTGTTGCTTCTCATGCGCGAGAGCGTATGTCCAATGCAATGGTTGCCAATTTAGGTTTGAGTGTCTTTTCAGCAGCTATGGGACAGAATCCTACTTTGATGCAACAGATTTTTCTACAATCTGTAGGTATAGGAAGTCAGTTGGGAATGTTGAAATTCTCCAGAAAACATGAATTGGAAGCAGATGAATTGGGCTTGATATTCATGGCAATGGCGGGATATGATCCAAGAGAGGCACCGGTATTCTGGGAAAGAATGGCAGCTGCCGGAGGAGAAGCTCCACCAGAATTTCTATCAACTCACCCTGGACCAGATAGAAGGATAGAGCGATTAAACGCGAATATGCCTAAAGCCTTAGAGTACTATAATAAATAGATAAAAAAAGGTAGTGAGTTTTCATCTTTGGAACTCACTACCTTTTTTTGAAACTTATTTTGCACCAAAACCCCTCAATTTCACCTGAGTAAGTTTTCGCTTGGTATCTAATGGAAAATCTCCTCGCATCATCCAATCATAATAGCCAGGTTCTTCTTTTAGCACTTGCTCAATTGTTTTGCCTTTGTGCTTTCCGAAATTGAATATTTCAACTCCTTCCGAATTAAAAATAAACCTTCCGGCAAGATCTACCATTTTTTCATTCACTAAGTCGTGAATTTTTTTCATGTCATTTTCAAAGACACCCAGCTTATTTCCTTGCAAGTCTTCTACTTCCTCACCGGCATATCTTTCTACTTGCGCTCGGAATACGTCCAGGGTAGCAAGTGTATCTGCCTCAGCGCTATGCGCATTTTCCAGCTTTCTTCCACAATAGAATTTATAAGCAGCAGTCAGATTACGCTTTTCCATCAGGTGAAAAATCTTCTGCGCATCCAAGAGATTTCTTTTATCCAAATCGAAATCTATACCTGCTCTCAGAAACTCTTCCACTAACAAAGGAATGTCATACTTTAGAACGTTAAAGCCGGCTAAGTCTGAATGTCCTATAAACTGATGTATGTCTTTGGCTAATTCCTTAAAAGAAGGTTCCCCTTTGACATCTTTGTCATAAATCCCATGAATGAGAGAAGATTCCAAAGGAATTGGAATTCCTGGATTAACAATTTTAGTGTAAATATCCTGGCCACCGTTGGGGTGTACTTTAACAATTGAGATTTCAACGATACGATCGGTTCCTACATTGGTTCCCGTAGCTTCCAGATCAAAAAAAGCAATTGAGTTTTTTAAGTTTAAATTCATTTTAATCAAATTTTGCCTTGATTCCTTCCAAGTCCATGTTGTCATAATTTCCCGAACTCATCAAAAGCAGGTTGGTATTCTTATAATCAAGACTCAAAAGGTACGATTTTAACTCCTGACTATCGGTAAATAATCGTAAATCCTGCCTTTTAAATCCATTTCTCAGGGTTTCTTCATCCATCAACTTCAGCTTTTTGAGGGCTACCGCATGTGGATTTAAATAGATAATTGCCTCATCAGCTGTGTCCATTGTATGAGCATAATTCGGTAAAAAGTCCTGATTTAAAGAAGAATAGGTGTGTAATTCCTGAACTGCAATCAATCTTCTTTCAGGAAATTGATTTTTTACTGCGCTGGCAGTTGCTTTTAATTTGGATGGAGCATGAGCAAAATCTCTGTACATGGCTCTGTCTTCTTTCTCTTTGACCAATTCCATTCTTTTGGCTGCTCCTTTGAAGAGAGGAATGGATTGATAAAACTGCAGCTCACTGATTCCTAATGACTCGCATACCTTTTTAGCACCATGGAGATTTTGAAGATTGTGCTCACCGAAAATCTTAACAGGAACAGGTCCTCCCAGGGTCTCTAAATAGGTTTTTCCCAGCTCAATTTTAGCTGGATGCGCAGCGTATGGGGTTTTCTTTCCCAGAATTGAACTGCTTTCTACTGCTTCATTGACCAATGGATCAGCAATACAATAGATCAATTCACCATCTGCCGGAGTGAGATAAATGAGCTGTTTAAACTGGTCTTTATATTCTTCAAAATCTGGGAAGACATTGAAATGATCCCAAGCAATACCAGAAAGCAATGCGATATCATGCTTGTAATGGAAAAACTTTGGCCTTCTATCCAATGGTGAGGTAAGATATTCATCGCCTTCAATGATGATGATTGGAGCATCAGAGAGTTGAACCATTAGGTCGAAACCCTCAATTTGTGCACCGACCAAATAATCAAATTCTACTCCCTGATCTTTGAGTACATGCAGGATGATGGAAGTGATAGAGGTTTTGCCGTGAGACCCTGCAATCACTACCCGTTTTTTATCTTTGCTTTGATTGTATATAAACTCAGGGAAAGAAAAAACTGGAATGCCCAATTCTTTCGCCTTAACCAATTCAGGGTTATCTATTCTGGCATGCATTCCAAGAATGATTCCATCCAGTCCAGAATGAATTTTTTCAGGGAACCAACCATATTCTTGGGGTAATATCCCGGCCTTTGCTAATCTGCTTTTGGAAGGCTCATAAATTTCATCATCCGAACCCGTTACTTGGTATCCCTTCTTTACTAGAGCTAAAGCCAAATTGTGCATTACAGCTCCTCCAATGGCTATAAAATGATAGTTCTTCATGCTGTTGGTTTAGTGTTAAAAATTCAAACTTAAAGGATTTTGAAAGGAAAAGCTTTATAAAGTTAATGCATCCTTGATTTTTTTGAGCTATTAAGTTTTTGGTTAATTTCGCGCCTCAATAAGATTGTGAAAATGCTCGAGGACCGATTTGCCTATTTGTCAATGTCATTGCTGTATATGCTTGCATGGGCTTTCGTTTATTGGAAAAGTCCCTGGAAAAGAGGGATGGTTCAAGTTGGATTTATCGGCGGAATCATGGGTGTGATCGCTGAAGTTTGGTATTTCAGGGATTATTGGAGACCTCCAACTCTCATGGGTGAAGGGATAGCGAGCATAGAAGACTTCATCATTGGCTTTGCCCTATTTGGAGTTGGAGGTTATATACATTCAGCCTTTACCAATAGAGAAGTAGATACGGAAAAATTTAGCCCTCCCAAAAACCGGGACTTGTTTATCCTTTTTATTCTAGGTTGCTCCAGTCTAACCTTTTTCAGCATTGGACTTGGAATTCATTCAGGCTATGTAACCTTCTTGACCTTCTTTTGTCTGTCTGTCTATATTTGGACTCAAAGACCAGATTTGATAAGGATATCCATCATTTCAGCTTTTGCCACTTTGGGGATTTCATTTTTGATTTATTTGATCAATTTCAAATTATTATTCCCTCATTTCTGGGATACTTATGGGATGCTGAATGAACCTATTTTAGGTTTCCGAATCTTTAATATCCCACTTTCCGAAATGCTTTGGCATTTTTCCTGGGCCTTGCTCTGCAGTATGTTCCGGGGATATAGAAATGGTGTTCATTTTAAAGAGCGCTGATATTCAATCGGATTGATTTTTGTTGATAAGTATTGGAAAACTTGTTCAAAACTCTTGAACTAAAGCGAATACATTTGTTCTATGACCGAAAAGCCGAATAACCCTAGAATCACCCGAAAAAAGCCAAGTTTCGATAATCCAAATAACCTGGGAAAAGTACCTCCTCAGGCTGTGGATTTGGAAGAAGCTGTTTTGGGAGCCTTGATGTTGGAAAAGGATGCCTTAACCAATGTGATTGACATCCTGAAAGTTGAATCTTTTTACAAGGATGCTCATAAGGTTATTTTTCAGGCGATTTTGGACCTATTCACCGATTCTCAGCCAATCGACTTATTGACTGTCACGTCTCAACTTAGAAAGAATGGGGCCCTGGAAATAGCAGGAGGTGCTTTTTATGTGACAGAATTAACCTCAAAAGTAGCCTCAGCGGCCAATATTGAATACCATGCGAGGATTATCACTGAGCAGGCTATCAAGCGTGAATTGATCAGTATAGCTTCAGAGATCCAAAAAGATGCTTTCGAAGATACCACCGACGTCTTTGAATTGCTGGATAAAATGGAGCAATCTCTTTTCGAAATTTCAGAGAAAAATATCCGAAAAAACTATTCGGATATGAAGTCCATCATGCGGGAAGCAATCGCTGAAATGGAGTCTAAGAAACATCAAAAGGATGGTTTGACGGGGGTTCCTTCCGGGTTTACAGCATTGGACAGGGTTACTTCAGGATGGCAAAAATCTGATTTGGTAATTATCGCGGCTCGTCCAGCAATGGGTAAAACAGCTTTCGTTCTATCTGTTCTAAGAAATGCCGCAGTAGACCATAGTCGTCCAGTAGCCATCTTCTCTCTGGAAATGTCATCTGTTCAATTGGTAAATCGTCTGATAGCTTCAGAAGCTGAATTGGACTCCGAAAAAATCAAAAAAGGATCATTGGCTGAGCATGAATGGGCTCAGTTGGTTCACAAAACAGCCAAGCTCTCAAAAGCTCCCTTATTTGTAGACGACACTCCGGCTCTTTCCATCTTGGAATTAAGAGCAAAATGCCGAAAGCTGAAAGCACAACATGACATTCAAATGATTGTAATTGATTACTTGCAATTGATGTCAGGTGACTCCAAAGGAGGCGGAAATGGCGGAAACCGTGAACAGGAGATTGCGAGTATTTCCCGAGCCTTGAAGAAGATTGCTAAAGAGCTCGCTATTCCTGTAATTGCACTTTCCCAGTTGTCTAGAGCGGTAGAAACACGTGGTGGAGATAAACGACCACAATTATCAGATTTGAGGGAATCTGGAGCTATCGAGCAGGATGCAGATATGGTAATGTTCCTTTACCGACCGGAATATTATGGCATCACTGAAGATGAAGGAATGTCAACCCAAGGGGTAGGTGAGGTAATTATTGCCAAGCATAGAAATGGTTCTTTGGATACAGTGAAACTCAGATTCATTGGCAAATACACCAAGTTCACAGACTTAGAGAATTTTGGAAATTTTGATCCTGGGCAAATGCCGGCAGAACCGATGTATGGTAATAAATTCTCTTCTCAATCAACAGGTGCGGGAGAATTTGATTCGGGTAGAACCATCAAGCTTCAGAGTAAAGCAAATGATGATATTGACGATTTGCTGAATAAGGATTCTAAACCCACTGATTTTTAATAATGAAAGGAATTGTACTCATTAGAGAATTAGAGGATAAAATTGAATTAAAAAGTCTGAACTCCCTAAGTCCTAGACCAGGAGAGGTAAAAATCCAAATTAAGGCAGCTGCTTTGAATCATCGGGATGAATGGTGCAGACAAGGACTTTATCCTAATTTAAAAAACGGAGTAGTCTTGGGTTCTGATGGAGCCGGAGTTATTTCGGAATTGGGAGTTGGAGTTTCGGGTCTTGAAGTGGGGCAGGAGGTGATCATTAATCCAGCTTTGAATTGGGGTCAAAATCAAAAAGTTCAATCCAAAGACTTTCAAATCTTGGGAATGCCCGGGAATGGAACACTTGCCGAAGAGTTGCTTGTACCAGCAGATAGAGTGCATTCAAAGCCTTCTCACTTGACTTTTGAATCAGCTGCGGCCTTGCCTTTGGCAGGATTAACAGCCTTTAGGGCATTGACTTATCAAGGAAACTGCCAAGCAGGTGAAAAAGTGTTGATTACCGGATTTGGAGGAGGCGTAGCACAGTTTGCGGCACAGTTTGCGATAGGTCTTCAAGCAGAGGTGTATGTGAGTAGTAGCAGTGAAGATAAGATTCAAAAAGCTTTGGGTTTAGGCGTAAAGGCAGGTTTCAATTACAAAAATGAAAACTGGACTGATCAGGCCTTAGAACAGGCTGGTGGATTTGATTTAATCATTGATGGTGCCGCTGGTGATAGTTTGAATGATCTGATTAAAGTGGCTAATTCTGGCGGGAGAATAGTTTTTTATGGTGCGACTTTGGGAAATCCCGCAAAACTGGAAGCCAGAAGGATTTTTTGGAATCAACTGAAAATCATGGGTAGTACCATGGGTTCAGATCAGGATTTTGAGCAAATGCTGGCATTTGTAAATGAAAAATCCATCGAACCAATTGTAGACCAAGTTTTCTCTTTTGAAAAAGCAGTCGAAGCTTTTGATCGAATGAAGGCCGGTAAGCAAATGGGAAAAATTGTGTTAAAGCCCTAAACCTCCTTGTAGGTCTCCAAGAACTCTTTTTGAGCAATTCTATAAAAGCCTGAATCATCACTGGAGAGAACTATGAAATCGCCTATGAGGGCTTTCATAGTGTCTTGCCATGGGGTTTCAAATTCAAATTCAGAATCTATCCCTAAATCAGTTAAATGCTTGGTTTCAAGTTGGATAGCCTGTATTGGAAAGTTGGACTGGTATACAGCCCAGCCCTTATCTAGGGCTTGTTTCATTTGATAACGCTTCTCAAATTTATCCCCTTTCATCAAGTAAACTTCTCCGGTGCTTGTTTGATTTTCAATCAATAAATCTCCTTTGGTTGCTTTGCATTTAATTTCAACTCCATCTGAAGTCCTTGTAATTACTTCTTGACCTGGTTCGGCTAATTTGGCTTTGACCAGACTTGTCTTTCGATATTTTTTTCCTGACTCTTTCAAGAGGGGAAAAAAGTAGTCGTATATTTTTTCATGAGAAACAGCCATTGCACCATCAGATTGCTTTGTATAAATATCTGATTGATAAGTTATTAATACAAATTTGGAAATATGATTTTAGTCAGTCTTGGTATGTTTTTTTTGAACTTTAAAAAGTCTTTCCCTGCTTCAAATTTTTTAAATCTCCTCATCCAAATCATTTTCGAACAAGAAATTTTGGTAAGCATTTTTCAGCTCTTTGATTGCCTTTTGATCTTCTTGACGCGTCGCCAAGTTTATGCCTTCTTCAAAAGTTTTTTTAGCCCGATCTAGCATACCAAGCGAATCGAAAAGAAAAGCTGCTTGGTAATAGGTAGGTAAATAGTCAGGAAATTCCTGCAATAATTTATAAAAAATTAATTTTGCTTCTTCTGGCTCATTTTGTTGTAGCTCCAAGGCCAATGCATACCAATTGAAGGGATTTTTAGGTTCTTCGGAAATATATTGTTTTAAAAGGCTTTTCCTGTCTAAATAGGGCATGAATTGTTTTTTTAATTAAGGTCTGACTGTTATTTTCACGGCAAATAAATCTAAAATAATCTAATCCTAAACCAATGAAGATTCTTGTTTGTATCACTCATGTGCCGGATACGACTTCCAAGATTCAGTTTACTGCCGATAATACCAAGTTTGACACCACAGGAGTTCAGTTCATCATCGGACCCTATGATGACTATGCTTTAGCGCGAGCGGTTGAATTAAGAGATCAAACCGGAGGTAAGTTAACAGTTTTGAATGTAGGGGAGGCTGAAACTGAGCCAACTTTGAGAAAGGCTTTGGCAATTGGTGCCGATGATGCCATTCGTGTCAATTCAAATCCAAAAGACTCCTTTTTTGTAGCCAAACAAATCGCTCATTATGCAAAAGAAGGTGGATATGACCTGATTTTGATGGGCAGAGAATCAATCGATTTTAATGGTGGAATGGTTCACGGTATGGTAGGAGAGCTTTTGGGAATGCCTTCTTTCTCTCCTGTCATGAAATTAGATGTGGAAGGAACCACTGTAAAAATGGCTAGAGAAATAGAGGGTGGAAAAGAAATGCTTGAAGCTCAATTGCCACTTATTGCAGGATGTCAGGAGCCAATAGCAGAATGGAAAATCCCTAATATGAGAGGAATCATGTCTGCGAGAACAAAACCATTGAATGTGGTGGATCCAGTGACTGAAGAAACTCAGGCTGAAACTCAAAAGTATCAATTACCACCTGCTAAAGGTGCTGTAAAATTGGTTGACAAAGACAATGTAGCCGAGTTGGTGAAATTGCTGAAAAACGATGCCAAGGTACTTTAAGTAATTATTTTTAACTTACATTAAATCAGGAAATTATGTCAGTATTAGTATATATAGAGCAGGCAGAAGGTAAAATCAAAAAAACCAGTCTTGAGGCGGTTTCATTTGGAAGCGCCTTAGCTGCTAAAACAGGTGAAGGAGATGTAATCGCTGTGGCATTAGGTTCAGTCGATCAGGCTGAATTGGCTTCAGTTGGGAAAGCAGGTGCAACCAAAGTACTTCATGCATCGGATAGCAGATTGGATGCAGGGGTGATTCAGGCTCATGCTACTGCTGTGGCCCAGGCATTTGAGAAAACAGGGTCTAAAACTGTGGTTTTGGCGAAATCATCATTAGGAGACGCTGTTGCTGCTAGGTTGGCCATTAAGGTCAATGCAGGATTGGTTTCCAATGTAGTAGAATTGCCAAATACAGATTCCGGTTATATAGTTAAAAGAAGTATTTATACAGGTAAAGCATTTGCTGAAACTAGCTTAACTACTGCAAACAAAATCTTGGCTATCAAGAAAAACGCCATTGACCTTAAAACTGATGGAGCAGATGCTGCAGTCGAGTCTTTGGAGGTGAATATTCCTGATTCTGATTTTGGTTCCAAAATTACTGCGACTGAAAGAGCTACGGGTGAGGTATTACTGCCTGAAGCTGACATCGTGGTTTCCGGTGGAAGAGGAATGAAAGGTCCTGAAAACTGGGGTATGATCGAAGATTTAGCTAAAACCCTTGGTGCTGCTACAGGATGTTCCAAGCCAGTTTCTGATATCGGTTGGAGACCTCACCATGAGCACGTAGGGCAAACAGGAGTAAAAGTTGCACCTTCTTTATACGTTGCAATAGGAATTTCAGGAGCGATTCAACATCTTGCAGGAGTAAATTCCTCTAAGTGTATTGTAGTTATCAATAAAGATCCGGAAGCTCCTTTCTTTAAAGCTGCGGATTATGGGATAGTTGGAGATGCATTTGAGGTCGTTCCTAAATTAAACGAAGCACTTAAAGCAGAACTTTAAATTTTTGTGGAGAAACTCATAGAACTTGAGATTTTGGGCCTTTCGTCCAATCATTCCCAATCAGGCTCCTTTACCCTGGTACTGGGAGAAGTAGGGGGTATAAGAAGGCTTCCTATTGTGATTGGTATGTTTGAAGCTCAGGCCATAGCCTTGGAAATTGAAAAAATCATTCCCAACAGGCCAATGACTCATGATCTTTTCAAGTCTTTTGCTCATGGTTTTAATTTTGACATTGACAGAATAGTCATTACTGATATGAAAGAAGGCGTATTTTATGCCAAAATTCAGTGTAAAAGTGACTTGATAGATGCCGAAATTGATGCCCGACCATCAGATGCTATTGCCATTGCTATTCGGTTTGGAAGCCCTATTTACTGTAGTGAAAAGGCCATGTCTGAAGGCGCAGTGGAGCATTTTGAAGTTGAGGAAAAGGAAAGCAGTTCTCCGCAAAAAAAACCAACCCAAAAATTCACCTCCAAAAAAGAGCCTTCGTTGAAGGATTTTAGTTTGGATAAGTTGAATCAGATGCTAGAAAAAGCTATTAATAATGAAGATTATGAAAAAGCAGCCAGAATCAGGGATGAAATAAATAAAAGAAATTAAGCAAATTGAAAGTCCTGAGAAATCAGGACTTTTTTCTTGCCTCTGACTTACCTATTTTTAGCCCTTGATTTGATAATTAGATCGCATGGATTACATCAGAGGAGTCTTCGGACTATTGGTCATTGTATTGGTGGCCTTTATTTTTTCAAATAATAAGAAGAAAATAGACTGGAGGTTAGTCGGTATAGGTATCATCCTGCAGTTGATTTTTGGTTTTTTGATTACCAAAGTACCAATCGTTGCTAGTGGCTTTGCCTTGCTTTCGGAAGGTTTCGTAAAGTTTCTTAGTTTCTCGGAAGATGGGGCAAGATTCATTTTCGGTGATCTAGCAGGAGATAGCTTCGGGTTTATTTTTGCATTCAAAGTACTTCCTACCATCATATTCTTTTCTACTGTATCAGCAGGGCTTTATTATTTAGGAATTCTCCAAAAAATTGTATTCGGCATTGCTTGGGTGATGGCCCGCACTATGAGGCTTTCGGGTCCCGAGAGTCTGTCAGCTGCCGGAAATATTTTCCTGGGACAAACAGAGGCTCCATTACTAGTCAGACCTTTTATTCCTCATATGAGTAAATCTGAGCTAATGTGCTTGATGACAGGAGGTATGGCAACTATTGCCGGAGGGGTTTTGGCAGGTTATGTAGCCTTCTTAGGAGGAGATAGCTTAGAAGAGCAAAGTAAGTTTGCTGCTTATCTTTTAGGAGCAAGTATCATGAATGCGCCTGCAGCCATAGTGTTATCCAAGATCTTTATTCCTGAAACAGAAAAGGAGTTGGTTCAAGATAAATTGGAAGTGAATGAGGAAAGTATGGGAGTCAATTTGATAGATGCCATGTCTATTGGAGCATCGGAGGGATTAAAACTCGCTCTGAATGTAGGTGCCATGCTATTGGCTTTTATTGCCGTGATTGCAGCAGTCAACTATTTACTGACTGGATTACTTGGAGAATATACAGGTCTGAATTCCTTCGTGGCAAGCTCAACTGGTGGACAGTTTCAAGGGTTTTCTCTGGAATATATCTTTGGCCAGATCTTCCGGGTTTTTGCTTGGGTGATAGGTGTGGAATGGTCTGATACCTTGCAGGTGGGAAGTTTGCTTGGACAAAAAACAGTGATCAATGAATTCGTGGCTTATCTTTCTCTCTCAGAAATGAAGGAAATGGGTTCTCTTTCCTCTAAATCAATTGTCATTGCTACTTATGCCCTTTGTGGCTTTTCCAACTTTAGTTCAATAGCCATTCAATTGGGAGGTATTTCTATCATTGCTCCAAACCAGCAAGGAAATTTAAGCCGGTTAGGGTTGAAATCTCTAATGGCAGCTTCACTTGCATGTTTGATGACTGCCACAATCGCAGGCATGTTATTTTAAAATTAAACCCGGATTATGCATTAGAATCTGTAGTGAGAGGTCAAACCGCAATAAAATCAAGTATTTAGCGAATGAAGCATAGCACTGCTACGGTGATTGAGCTAAATACAGCAAAGCGATTGATTTTGAAGCGGTTTGGACTCGTAATAAGAAGTCTACTGCATATTTCGGGTTAAAAAGACTACTTCGTACGGGGACAAGAAAAAGCCCGAATTCAATTTGAATTCGGGCTTTTTTATGAATCAGTTTTTAAATCAATATCATTAGAATCAATTTCCGTAAAGATCTTTTCCCGCTTTTTCATATTTATCACCAGCCACCCAAACTGGCTTAGAAGAATCATTGGCAATTAGCTGTGCCGCCAAAATGTAGGACTTCCAATACTTGATGGCATAATCCAAATCAAAATTCTCCACATGATCTCCAGGCTTGTGATAGTACTTTTGAATTTCATCATCAAAGGCTTGAAAACCCAAAGAGAAGGTAGGAGCGGGGATACCCTTTCTGGCAAAGTTCACATTATCGGAACGGTCATAAAGTCCTTGCTCTGGAGCAGGATCAGGTATTGCTTTTAATCCAAATTCACTGACTGCTTTTGAAATTTGATCATCTCCTGTAGTTCTCCCTAGACCAATTACAGTGATGACTGAAGTATCATTATAACCTCCGTTGTCAATATTCAGATTGAAAATCACCTGATTAAGTGGGATTAATGGATTTTCTGCAAAATAAGCAGAACCGAGCAGGCCTTTTTCCTCAGCTGTCCAAAGGGCTAGGAGAATGGACCGTTTTGGAGGATTTTTTGCAAAGAATCTTGCGGCATTCATTACTGCTACGGTTCCAACAGCATTGTCTCTTGCTCCATTATAAATTGAATCACCTTCAGCATCAGGTCTTCCTACACCCACATGGTCATAATGTGCGGAAAGCAATACATATTCATTTTTTAATTGAGGATCTGTACCTTCAATCCAAGCTACAACATTTTTCCCGTCAATATTTTTATTGGTTTTACCAGATATCATCAAGTCAGCTTTAGAGATGCTCTGATCTGCCATAGCTGAACGAACTCCATTGTCCATGTCTTTTATCCAGATATAGGTGAGCTCAGAGCTTTCGCCTTGATCTACTCCCAGAGTTGGTCTATTTAGGAAATTGGAAACCAGTTGCCATGGTACGCTCGGTACATTAAATCTCTCAATTAAGGCAATTGCACCACTTTCTTGAGCTCTGGCAGTTTTTTCTCTACCCAAGGCGAATAAATCAGCAGGACCTAATCTATCAGGCGCGCCAACATTGGAAACTGCTATTTTTCCTTTTAAATCTTTTCCTTGAAAATCCTCTTCAAGACCAAAACCGACATCAACCAATTCATAGGATCCAGAAATGGACTTCCCGTCTAGGACCAATAAATCTTTACCTTGTTCAAATGTATTCTTGCCCAATTTGATCTGTCCGGTACTTGGAGGAGAAGACATTCTAAATGGAATATTCTGGAAATAGCCATTAGCCCCAGGGATCATTTTTGCTCCTGCTTTTTTAAGTTCTGAAGCAATGTAGTTATAGGCAAGTTCAATCTCCGGCCTTACAGGATCTCGCCCCATTAACTCATCTGAAGCTAAATACCTGAAATCCTCTAATGCAGATTGATTATTAAATGCTTTTTCAATAGCTACTTTTTGGGAAAAAAGAGGATTGGCCAGCAGTAATGCTAAACCAAATCCCAAGAGTTTTTTATTCATAGGGTGTAATTTTATTCTTCCAAAATAAGGGAAATCGGAGAAAAGATATCTGAGAATGCTACAATACTTGATCACTCAGATTCAAATCTTTCAAAATAGTTCGAAAGTGTACAGGTATTTCAGCTTTCAGAGTAATTTTTTCATTGCTGATTGGGTGATTGAACTCAAGCTTGTGTGCATGAAGCAATAAATTTTGAAGCCCAAACTGCTTTTCAAAAAAGCTGTTTTGTTTATTGTTTCCATGCTTTTTATCTCCTAAAATATAATGCCTTTTATGGGCTAGGTGCCTTCGTATCTGATGGGTTCTACCTGTTTCTGGTTTGGCTAAAAGTAAAGAATATCTACTGGTTGGATATCGTCCAGTAGTGTCATAAGGAATTTCCGAGCTATCTAAGACTTGAAAATGGGTTACAGCATCCTGAATCTTGCCTGATCTTTCGTTTTTCAAGCCTTGATCAACCGTAAAAGTCTTTTCAGCCGGAATACCTCTAACTATAGCGAGGTAAGATTTATGAACTGTCTTATTTTCAAATTGCTTTTTTAGCAAAGGCAATACTTCTTCTTTTTTTGAAAATAATAAGATGCCGCTGGTAGGTCGGTCCAGTCTATGGGCCGGATAAACTCTTTGACCGATTTGATCTCTTAAGATTTGTACTGCAAATTCTTTTTTCTCGGACGCGGCTAATGCCGTTCTATGAACCAAAAGCCCAGATAGTTTATTGATTGCGATGATGTCATCGTCCTCTAAAATTATTTCTAAATGCATAAAAAAAACCGGCTATAAAACCGGCCGTGAAGTTAGAAAATTGTACCTGAACCAATACATTCATCCGCATTGTACCAGGCAACAAATTGTCCTGAAGCTATCCCTTTCTGAGCTTGATCAAAAATGACATAAAGTCCTTTCTCTCTTCTTATCAAGGTTGCTTCTGTCAAAGGCTGTCTGTACCTGATCCTTGCTTGATATTTTGCTGATTGACCCGGGGTCAATACAAGATCTTCCCTAATCCAGTGAATATCCTTTTCTTTAACGAAAAGTGCATTTCTCAATAATCCTGGATGATCATCGCCTAATCCTGTATAGATATTATTCTCTTTAGTATCTGTGGCGATTACAAATAAGGGTTTGCCGGTTCCGCCTACTTGCAAGCCTTTTCTTTGCCCAACAGTGAAATAATGAGCTCCATTATGCTCTCCCAAGACTTTTCCCTGGTTAGCCTGATAGTGAACAGGAAGGGCTAAAGCATCCAATTCATCAGTATCTAAATCCTCCAATGTTACTCCTGCAGGAATTTTTAAACGATTGAATACCGCTAGATTATCAGGGATTTGAATGATTTTTCCTTTTTTGGGTTTCAATTGTTGCTGAAGAAATTCAGGAAGTCTCACTTTACCGATAAAGCATAAGCCTTGAGAGTCTTTCTTTTCGGCTGTGATAAGATCCAAATTTTTAGCGATGGCCCTAACTTCTGACTTTTGAAGATGTCCTATCGGGAATAATGCCTTTGCTAACTGCTCCTGAGAAAGCTGACAAAGAAAATAACTTTGATCTTTATTGGGATCTGCACCTGCCAATAGTTGATAAACAGGTTTTCCATCAACTTCAACACTTCCTTTTTGACAATAATGTCCAGTAGCAACGAAGTCTGCTTTCAGTTTTTGAGCTGCTTTTAAGAAAATGTCAAACTTGATCTCTCGGTTACAAAGGATGTCCGGATTGGGAGTTCGGCCTGCTTCGTATTCGGCAAACATGTAATCCACAATTCTTTCCCGATATTCTTCGCTGAGGTCAATGGCTTGAAATGGGATTCCTAACTTTTCAGCAACAAGCATTGCGTCTGTGGAATCTTCCATCCAAGGACATTCATTGGAGATGGTGACTGATTCATCGTGCCAGTTTTTCATAAACATGCCGATGACTTCATAACCCTGCTCTAGCAGCAGGTAGGCCGCCACTGAACTATCCACACCTCCGGATAAGCCGACGACTACTCTTGGTTTTTTATTCATAGCTGCATCAATTAATGGATTCAAGGTCCATTCGATTACAAGTGACAAATAAACTGATGCATTGAATGTTCAGTTCATTTTCAAACAAAAATACTTTGTTTTCTCCATAAAGAAGTGAAGTCTAAATTTTTGAAAATTCAATTGAAGATGTCCTAACATGAATCTGCTTTGAATTGAATCCTCTATTTTTGCTTTTCTTTCAATTTCTCGAGGCAAATTTCCATGAATTTTCAGTTGATCAAAGACGCAATTTTGGGTAAAGAGCAAGATTTTACCGTTTTGCCTCTCAAAACCGCAATAATGGTTCTAGCTATTCCGATGATATTGGAAATGATGATGGAGTCCTTGTTTGCGGTAGTGGATATCTTTTTTGTGGCCAAACTCGGTGAAAGTGCCATTGCAACAGTTGGATTGACTGAGTCTGTTATCGTTTTGGTTTATGCTGTTGGGTTTGGAATCAGCATGGCTGCCACAGCACTTATTTCACGGAGATTTGGAGAGAAGGAGTATGAAAAAGCAGGGGACGCAGCGTTTCAATTACTGGTTGTTGGAGTCATGATTTCTTTGATTTTGGGGATTCTGGGCTGGATCTTTGCCAAAGAAGTACTGATGCTCATGGGAGCTGAAGAAGAAGTCATTCGGACTGGAGCCAATTATGCCCGAATAATTTTTATCGGAAATAGTGCCATCATGCTTTTATTCTTGATCAATGGAGCTTTTCGTGGTGCTGGACAAGCTCACCATGCCATGAGATCTTTGTGGATTGCCAATGGTTTTAATATCATCCTGGATCCCTTATTTATTTTTGGAATTGGTTCATGGGATGGGTTAGGACTTGAAGGAGCTGCAATAGCGACCACTATGGGAAGAAGTTTTGGCGTGCTTTACCAATTATATCACCTCTTCAACGGGAAACACAGGCTACACATTCTTTCCAGAAATATTAAAATCAAATGGAAGACTATTCGAAAAATTCTGGATATCGCAGCAGGAGGGATGGGTCAATTTTTGATTGACTCAGTATCTTGGTTGGCTTTGACCAGGATGAATGCTGAATTTGGGTCAACGGCCTTGGCAGGGTATACCATAGCCATGAGAGTATTGATTTTTACCATCTTACCTGCATGGGGACTTTCCGGAGCAGCAGCTACTTTAGTAGGTCAAAATTTAGGTGCCAAAGAAATTGGAAGAGCTGAACAAGCAGTATGGTTGACAACTCGATATTGCGTAATATTTATGGCCTCAGTGACTGGAATCTATTTAATTTTTTCAAAGGAACTGGCAGGCCTTTTTACGGATATACCGGAAGTTCAAAGCATAGCAGCACAAGGCTTATGGGTGATTGTTCTGGGTTATGTGTTTTTTGCAGTTGGGATGGTATTAACTCAAGCTTTCAATGGAGCTGGTGACACCAAAACTCCCGCATATATCAATATTGGAGTGCTCTGGTTTTTGGAAATTCCCTTAGCCTGGTTCTTGGCTTTCCCGATGGGATTAGAATATTTGGGGATTTTTATTGCCATTGCATTCGCGCATTCCTTCCATGCTGTGGTTTCATGGTTTTTATTTAAAAAGGGGAATTGGAAAAAAGTGGCTGTTTAAAGACCTGCCGGGACTTATTGCCCCGACAGGTCTTTTGAGTACTTAATTTAAGGTAACAAACTTGCTGTCAACAGTTTCGTTGATGAAGTAGATTTTTTTACCTCCTATGGTTCTGCTTTCACTATTATAAGCAGCTACTTGAATGATTCCTTGGCCGGTGGTTTTCATGCCTGATAATTCTGAAGTGGAAAAGGTAATTGAAGTAGCCCTGCTTTCTTTGGTAACAACCTTACTGCCATCTGAAATCACCCAAAGTATGTTGTCAACTCCTGAAGGAACTGATTGGATGGAAAGTGTGACTGAGCTAGAGATACTAATTGTTTCGCTTTGATTACTCGCAAACTTTACCACCCCCGGCATTACCTTGGCGGTCGTGTGAGTAAAGCCATCAAAACCATTTGCTCCAGCCACTTTCCAGCCATTGGCTTGGCCTGAATTTATTCCCAAAGTGATATCTGTGAAATTATTGATATAAGTATTTCCGCTGATATTTTGAAGTTTGAAATCGTTCAACATGACCTCGCCAACATTCACCAAAGAGCTGCCTCCCGAAGTACTGTAAAAGTTAGCGGATGCAACATCCAATAAAATATCAGGCATACCAGGAACAGAGGGAGTGCCTGAAGGGGTATTGGATTTTGCTTTGATAGCTGCCATTACTCCGTCCGCATCACCCGGTTGAGGTACAGGATTGCTTTGCTGTTGTTCTAATGGATTTTCTGAGTCTCCGTCGCAGGAAGAAAAAAACGATAATCCTGCTACTAGGATGATAAAAGATAAGGCTTTGAATTTCATAGCTTGAAAGTTTAAATGTGTATTCAAAGCTCATTCTTTCCTAATATAAACGCCATACGACATTTGGCGTATCTATGCCTAGCGCCCGCTAAAGCATTGCACGTTCATGAAGTAAGGCATATTGTAAAAACTCCTTTCGGGATAAACCGCTGATCCTGCTGCCATGTATATAAATCCTGGATTTAAAATATTAGCTCGATGTCCGGGAGAGTCCATCCAAAGTTGCACAATAGCTTTGGCATAACTCAGGTAAGTATGATTGGGAATTACTTCTCTTTTGTTGGACATATATGTGAAGATTCCGGGACTTTGTGGCCGATTTACTTTTCTTCCATATTCATATTGGATAGCAGCCGTGCTACTGATATTCTCTGCAATTCCTGATGGATTTAATCCAACAATCTGAAATCTGTCCCTCAATGTCCGCTTATTTCTTATTTTACTAAAATGGCCATAGAAATTATACTTCACCATATCCGCTGCATGATCGGCAGAAAGTCTTTCTATTCTATCTGAGTAAATAAAAGGCTTCAAGCGATTTCTCTCCCTAAATTCATTGCTCACATAAAAAATAGCTGCATGTAATAAAGGGTAATCTATATCGGAAAGATTTAGCTCTTGATGAGCGGTTGATAGTTTGTAAAATGATTTCCAATCAAATTTTGAGTAATCTGCTGAGGACCAGCTTTGAGCGAAAGTAGAAATCAAGGAAAGGTAAAAGCAACAGGAGAGAAGAAAATATTTAGGCATGAATCAGAATACTTATCAGGGCTGATTTATTCACGATTAAAAAGTGGATTTAGTATAAATTGAAATAAAAAAACAGGCCGAAGCCTTTTAGTTTTCTTGTGGTATTTCCAAAAATAGCCGAATCAATTCTTTAGGAGTACATGCAGTTCTCAGTTTTTCTTCCTGAATGTAAACTTGAAGCTGATATTCCAATTCAAAAATCAACCCATTAATAAAAATGGGGTCCATGTTTAGCTTTTGAATGAAATGATCATTCTTTCTAGGGCCATGGAGACTGATGCCATAAGAATGAAATACCTCCGCAGCTTTTTTTAGAATTTTAAATTGTTGGTTCATTAGTTCTTATATGTAGATCTGAAAAATCTAAGAAATGATCGTCAGGCGATTTTCACACATGACGTAGCAACTTATTCATATGCTACTTCGAACGGTGAAAACTCAATAATCTTATTATTAGATCATTGTAATAAATCAATTTCGACTAGAAATAGTTTACTTTAAATTCAAAGCTTTAAATTTTTTTAAGAAAAGGACAAAAAAAAATGCTTCCTTATCAGACGATAGATAAATACTATGATTCGATCGTTATATATTTATAAAAGATTAAAAATCAATTAATTAGTAACTTTAATCTAGAAAATGATTTAATTTATTTTTATCATCTATTTTTCATCGGTTCGCTATCCCAGGCCTGATCATTCAAGGAGAATTTTTTGCTCAATTCGCCTGATAATAAAAGTTCCTGTTGCTCGATTTGCTTTTTTACTTTGGATATGTATTCTTCCCGGTCATTTTTATACTGGAATAATACTTTCAAGGCATCTTCATCGTATTTTCGGAATTGGCTTGCCAAGCGATGTATGGTATGAGCTCTAAACCCTAGCTTTTTTAAGACATCTTCACCCATTCGAATGGAAGTATCCAAATGCTCTCTATAGATATGTTCAACGCCCATTTCCATCATTTCATAAGCATCATTTCTGTTTTTAGCCCGAATCATGACTTCCAAATGAGGAAAATGTTCCTGACAAAGCTCCACCAACTTCCTGTTGGTTTCACTGGAATTAATCGCTGAAATCAGAATTTGCGCTTCTTCTGCACCTGCTGAATGAAGAAGATCTAGTCTTGTAGCATCTCCATAAAATACCTTAAAGCCCATTTTTCTCAACAAGTCCACTTGATCAGGATTAAAATCCAAAACAGTGGCTTCTATGCCATTTGCCCTAAGAAATCTTCCGAGTGTTGATCCGAAATGAGCAAATCCTACAAGGATGACCTTATTTTTTTCAGAGAAGGTATCGGCTTCCCGTTCATTTTTACTTTCTTTTTCCCGAAGCTTAGGAATGATTAATTTATCAATCACTAACATCACAATGGGCGTCAGGGTCATGGTCAATGCTGTAACCGCTATCAAAAAATCAGATGTAGAAGCTGCAAAAATCCCCAATTGCAAGGCAAATGCATAGGTTACGAAAGAAAACTCGGAAACTTGAGCCAATCCAAACGCAAAGCTGAGATTTTCAGGAATACTCAAACCTCTCACTTTTCCAATGACCAAAAGCACTAAAGCTTTCAACAGCATCACACCCAAAGTCAAGGAAATAATGACTGAGGCATTACTTGAAATCAATTCAAAATTGATAGTTGCTCCCACAGCCATAAAGAATAATCCCAATAGTAATCCTTTAAAAGGGTCTAAATCAGATTCTAATGCATGTTTATAAGGTGAATTGGCTAAGATTACACCTGCCAGGAATGTTCCGAGTGCAGGAGAAAGCCCTACTAACTCCATCAAAAATGCAATTCCCACAACAATGAGCAATGCAGATGCTGTAAATAATTCCCGAAGCTTGGTTTTGGATACCCAGTTTAGAATAGGGCCAAAGCCATATCTTCCCATCAGAATCACTAAACCTATAGCGGCAAAAATCATCAAGGTTTGAACCCAGCCCGGTTGATGTTCCAAGAATCCTCCATGCCCCGAGTCTGCGCTCTTTTCGGCTCCTGCCACTACCAATAAGGGCAATACGGCTAAAATTGGGATAACTGCAATGTCTTGCATGAGCAAAACACCAAAAGACATCCTCCCAGAATTACTGTCCATTTGATGTTTTTCTTTCAAAGACTGCAAAACAATAGCAGTGGATGAAAGTGCCATAGAAAGTCCAACTGCCAAACCAACACGCCAATTGACGCCAATCAGGATCGAGATTCCAAAAATTAGGGCCGCAGTGATTAATACTTGTGAAAGACCGACTTTTAGAATCAGGTCTTTCATTTTCCATAGGTTTTTGGGTTCCAACTCTAACCCAATCAAAAATAGCATCATCACTACCCCAAACTCGGTGGTATGCATGATGTCCTGACCTTGATTTCCATCTTCAATAAAGCCCAATAAGTAGGGGCCAATTAAAATCCCTGCGATCAGATAGCCCAAGACTGAGCCCATTCCCAATCTTTTAGCAATAGGAACGCAGATTATGGCAGCTACGATAAAAATGATAGCATTGATCAAAAATCCATTCATAGCCTAGGTTTTTTGTAAATAAGGAATGCTTATTTCTTTCTCATCTCTTAATTGTAGCACAAGCTCTCTATAGGCTCTTGCCTTCCTCTGCAATTCATCGACTTGGATTTGATGTGTACCTCCTATGTGGAAAGGGGGCAAATATCGCATCCAACATAAATAGGCAGTTTGCTCAAATGGTCTCAAAAACTCCTCTAGCGTAAACCTGTTTCTACCCTCATGACTATACACTTCCTGAGATCCTCCGGATGTGATGGCGTTCAGTAAATATTTATTTTTCAAATAAACACCACCTGGTCCATAAGCCCATCCAAACTCTAATACAAGGTCAATCCATTGCTTCAACAAGGGAGGGCAGGAATACCAATAAAAAGGGTGTTGGAAGATTACCACTTCATTTTCAAACAGTATTTCTTGCTCTTCTTGAATGTTGATGTTAAAGTCAGGATATAACTCGTACAAATCCCTGATTGTGACATTTTCAAGATCCTTTACTGCATTGATTAACTGAAAGTTAACATCTGAGTGTTCAAATTTAGGATGAGCAAAAATAATTAATACCTTTCGCATGGATTTCCTCAGCCTTTGAAATCAATTTTCTTATGCGTTCCGTCACAAAATGGTTTATTCTGACTTCCGCCACACCTGCAAAAAGCCGAGACTTTATGTTGTTTTTTGGTGGTCCCATCCGCCATTTTGACGGTCATATTTCCATACACCATCAGTGGACCGTCTCTCATGACTTCGACAATTTGCTCTTTGTCTACTTCCACATTTTCTTTGGAAGATTCATTTTCAAAATAGTAACCCAGAGCACCCGAGGGACACTTTTGAACTTGTTCCACAATTTTTTCTGTACTAGATCCTTCGGGATCTATCCAGGGTTTTTTGGTATTGTCAAAAACTGAAGGTAAGCCATTCACACAGTTGGCAGAATGGATACATTTATGGGGCTCCCAAGTGATGGTTACCTCTCCATTGGAATATTCTTTTTTGAGTTGCTTCTCAGACATGGAAAAATCAATTTGGTAATACGAATATCATATTACCAAAAAGAACTGAAAATTCAGCTAGCAACCAAAGTAAATTTTGAATTTGACTTATTTACTATTAGGTTTTTTTAGTATCAGATAAAAGCAAAATCCTGTCACAAAAAGAATACTTCCCTGGGTCAGAATGGCTAGAATTAGTGCTTCAGTATTCATTTTTTTAATCTTTTACGGTGAGAAACATAGACAAATCCAATGATTGTTAAGAATAAAAGAACTAACTGCATTCTCGCTGTATTAGAGAATAGCTTGATTTTTTCAATTTCTGCTTGGTTTTCAGGATGAGCTTGTAGTTCTATATCCAAGTTTTCATGAGAAAGCTTACTGATAATTGAGCTAGGATCAAGATTCCATGAATTTCCTGAAAAAAGATTTTGAAGTGCGGTAGACCAATCATTGTTTTCCGGTGTAAATAAGGCCCCTACAAACACAATCAAAAGTAAAGCAGGAGTAATAAACTTCATGATAAACTTGTAGACAGTCGGAATTTTGATATCCGCACCTGTGGTTAGTTCTTTCCATCCCTTATCCATTCCAAAGACCCATACAAACAAAATGGTTTCCAGTAAGGCAAATACTACCAAACTGACTGTTCCGGCCCAGTAATCGAATTCGTCGAAATAACCATATTTATAAAATAGTACGGTAGGAATTCCCATTATCATGACCATGATTCCAAAAGATAAAGCTCCTTTTACCTTACTCCATCCAAACTCATCTTGCATAAAGCCCATCCAAGGTGTACCCATGGCTAGGGAAGAGGTAATTCCTGCAAAGAACAATAAGCCAAACCAACAAAGCCCAGCTAAAACTCCAAATAATTCACCCCATTGCTGAAATAAGTAAGGCATAGTTTGAAATGCCATGCCAAAGCCTGCATTTTCCAAAACCCAATCCAAACCTAAGAAACCTGCTGCAATAGGAATTACGATAGCACTTCCTAAAACTACTTCGACAAATTCATTGGTAAACCCAGCAGTAACCGAGTTAAGAGCGATATCTTCATTTGCTTTCAGGTAAGAAGCGTAGCACTGAATGGACCCCATTCCGACCGATAATGTGAAGAATATCTGACCAGCTGCTGCCATCCAAACCTTTGGATCCAAAAGGCTGCCGTATTGAGGTGTCCACAAGAAATTGATTCCATCCCATGCATTTGCATCAGGAAAGGCATCACTTGCATAGTTACTTCCCATGGTCCAACCTTTAAATGCTAGTATAGCTCCAAATGCAATCAAAAGAGGCATTCCTATCTTTGCCACCTTTTCAATCCCACCCAAACCAGTTGAAAGAATATACACGTTGATTCCCAATACTAAAAGGTAAATCCACAGTGGGAGCAGGGGAATTCCGAAATCAGAACCTTCCAAATTGACATACAGCAGAAAGAAATCATTGATTTGTTCTTTGGTCAAATCAGTAAATGAACCAATAACTGTATGGATTACATACATAAAGGTCCAGGATTCTATGTAGGTGTAATAGGCTACAACAGCGATATTAGTGAAGATTCCAAATACTCCAATGTACTTCCATATTGGTTTGGAACTCATGGAGTCCAAGATGTAGGGTGTACTGTGATTACCGGATTTTCCCCCAAATCTTCCTATAGACCATTCCACGAAAAGGAGTGGAATACCCATCAGGAAAAAACAAACCAAGTAAGGAATAATAAAGGCACCGCCTCCATTTTGTACTGCCTGAACGGGAAATCGCAGGAAATTACCCAAACCTACTGCATTTCCTGCCATGGCAAGTATCAGTCCGGTTCTGGACCCCCAAGAATCAATTGCTTTAGCCATTAATCGTAAAATAAGGAGGGGAATCCCCCTCCCGAATTGAATTATGAATGAATTGTTTTTTCCAATAGGGTTTTCCAGTTACCAGCTAATACTCTTTCGCCAGCTAAGTCTGAAAACAACTCCCCATCGTAGATTTCCAAGGATTTTGTTGGATGATTTGGATCCTTATAGTGAAATTGAAGTGCTAGGTAATCGATGATAACCCGCTTTTCCTTTTTCACCTGAACCATGTGGTTTTTTTCATCCAAGGTGACTTTTGAAATCCCGGATAAGTCAATGATACTTTGGCTTGGATAGGCGCCGTATCTATGATAAATGAGTTTTTTGGATTTAGGGTCCAAGCCTAATTGGTAATGATTTCTCCATCTTTCCTGAATTTCAGGCTGGATTCCGTTTTGCTGAGCCATCTCAAGAAAGCTCTTTTGAAGAAGACTTTCTGATGACTTCACTTTAAAATTTTGGTAGGCAAGAGGAGCTATAAATGCACCCATGCAAATTGCGGACACAATAAGTGTCACTGGATCTATGTCGATCATGATTTTTTTGGTTTTGTAAATTCTGAATTTGTAAAAAGGGCGATTATTCAGAATCTACTACCAAGTGTAGAAAAAATGCAGAAAGGTTTTTTTGACGTCAAATAGGGGGCTGCTTTTTTCTGGAAGTCCTTTCTCGGACGGAGAAGAAAGCAGGGATTTGACTTGAATATGGACTCCTGAAGCATTCAATTTTCCATAAAGCTTCCAGTCAACTTTGAAGCTAGGCACTTCAACTTGAACTGATTGAGCTAAAGAGTTATCGAAATTGGAATCCGAAAGGGGATAAGCATAAATCTCTTGCTTTGAATGAGAGGATTCAGCTTGTACTGGTTGGAACTGAAAAAAGGCTAACAGCCCGAAAATCCAACTCAGGAAAATCATAGACGCTGCAAGCCTTTTGTTCATATATCTTAGAATACTTCGCAAATGTTCAACAATAAATATCGCATCTGCAATAGCTAAGCCAACTTATTTTTTCAAATCATATATTTTAACATTTTCCAACCCTTGGATGCCTTCCACATTTTTCCAAGGAGAGTTAGGTAATACCAAGGTAGTCATTGCAATTTCCCCATTATTGATAAATAGCTCAATAGAATGCGCATCTATAAAAATCCTAATTGACTTGGCTTCCCAACTCATTGGCGCCGAAAAAGTCTTTGCAAAATCCGGATGGAAATTCACTTTTCCTGAATTACTGCGGTCTATATTAATCAACCCCATTTCTTGGTTTATCACTACTTTTTCTCCTAATTCATTGCTTAAGGTTAGGCTGAATGATTCAGGATTTTCGATCTCAGCTGTTATCTCTGTTGCTACTGAAGGGAGGGCAGATTCCGAGGAGGAAATAGAGTAAGATTTTTTCCTCAAGGACTCTAATTCTTTTGCCGGTTGTGATTGAACCAAAAGTTTGTCTCCAACCTGAAATAAATTCAACTCTCGTGGGATAGTCATAGAGGATCTCCATTTTTCTGTTGGAACGACCTGAGCATATAGCCAATTACTCATCCAACCTATAAATAGAGGATCTTTCCTTTCTGAAGGAATATTTGACCAGGTAACCCCCGCATAATTGTCAGGCCCATAATCCAGCCAACGAATCAATTCATCATCTGGAATGAATTCTCCATTTTTGAAATCTCCGATGAAATATTGAGTTGCAGAACCCTGTTGTGGTCCGCCAGGATTGATACTCACCAAAAGCACGTACTTTTCTTGACCTGAGGGGGTTTTCATGGGGATTAAATCCGGGCATTCCCAAACTCCTCCATGTGCTCCTAGGCTCTGACCAAATTCGCTTAAAAGCGTCCAGGATTTCAAATCACTTGACTCAAAAAATTGGATTCTGTCCAATACAGCCAAAGTCATCAACCACTTCCAATTGCCTGCTGAATCTTGAATTCTACTAACTTTTGGGTCTCTAAAATCCTTAATTCCCTGATTAGGAAGCACAGGATTTCCTTCATATTTAGTCCAAGTTTTCCCATTGTCCAAAGAGTAGGCAATCCCTTGAGATTGATATTCTAATTCCCCCGCTTTTTCTTTTTCCATATCATGGTAGGTAAAGATTGCTACTAAGGGAGGATTTGACTCAGTTCCAAATCCTGAGCTATTTGATTCGTCCAACACCGCGCTACCTGAGAAAATATACCCCAAACTATCAGGATAGAGAGCTATTCCCTCGTCCTTCCAAGAGAGGAGATCAGCTGAAGTCGCATGTCCCCAGTGCATAGGACCCCAAACAGTACTATCTGGATAATATTGATAAAATAGATGATAGGTACCATTTTGATATACCATACCATTGGGATCATTCATCCATCCAGATGGGGGAATAAAATGATATTCAGGCTCATATTGTGACAAGCTGGAAGGCTCAAATGTAATGGGAGAACTGAAGTCGCAAGATTGTATACTTACTGCCAAGAGAATACTCGGGATTAAGGGATGGATTTTCATTTAGAAAAGTCATTTTGGAAATGCCAAATCTATCAAATTATTCTCATTTGCCTCGTTTTTCATTTTTTCAGCAACATGCTTAGCATTCAACTTGTAAACTTGATTTTGGTAGAAATCCAAAAGCTTTTCTTCCAGTTTTTGTTGAGAAAATTGATGAATTGAGATTCCTAAAGGCCCTAATCCTTTGCTTTGAATGACCTTGTTCCAAAAAAATTGATCCATGATGTGCGGAATGATCAATTGAACACAAGCATTGATGGCGGATTGGTGGGTAGTGCCTGATCCACCATGATGAATAACCCCATACATTTTTGGGAAGATCCAATCATAAGGGATATGGTTGACAAAAAATATGGAATCCGGTGTACCTGTAAGCTCGGTCAAACCTCCCCATGAACAATTGATGATTGCTGGAATTTTAAGTTTGACAAGAGCTTCTATAAATTGTTGAGTAAAAAATTCAGGTTTAGGGTTGGTCATTGAGCCAAATGTCAGAAAAACAGGTTTTGGGTATTTTGCTAGCCATGCCAACAACCTTGAATCTGCTTGATAAACGGATTCTTGATTTCTTTTGAAATACCCAACTATCTGAGCAGAATCTGACCAATCAACGGGTCTTGGAAATAAGGTTGGAGATAAAGCATAAAATGTTTTTAGCTCCTTGAGCTCAAATTCACGAAGCTGACCCGTAGTCAATTTTGATAATCCCAATTCTTTCAGCTCGTTTTTCATGGTGAGCTTCATGACAAAATACCTGGCTTGATTGACCCAATTGTATGATATTCGGATAAATCGTTTAGGGATATTCCATTTTGCCAAACCCATATGAGGATATTCATCTGAGGGATGAACAATACATGGAATAGGAGAGACCAAGATATATTTTTTGGGTTCTAAGCGTGCTATGAGATAATAATAGAGTGCTTTGGGATGGAAAAAAACCAGATCTGGAGATACTTCGGCTAGACTGGTTTTCTGTTGATTCAATAATGTTTTTTGGAGCGAGATGGATTCTTTGGCAAGCTTAAAGTAGTTTTTTAGCTGAGACCAAGCAGATGTCCCACCACCCATTAAGTTTTTGCCAGTCGGGCTTTCGATGAGTTCAAGAAACCTTCGATCAAATGCTAAAAATTTATAACCTAGTTCTTGAACCTCTGATTTGAACTGCTCTGGAAAAAGGCAGGTAACCTCGATATTTCTTTTCGAGAAAACCTCAGCTAAAGCGAGAAATGGTTCAATATCGCCTCGAGTACCTAAAGAAATCAGCAGGATTTTCATTGATAATTTTATTATCAGAACAGCTAATTGTAGCTTTATGCCTCAATCTAGTTTGTATTTCCAATAATCCTTCTTGATCAGAAGGTTTTTTATTTGTAATAATTCATAAACTGAAATCCGTTTCGAGGAAAATCAAATTGAAGTGCTCATTTTCCAAAAGCTTGATTTCAAACTATTTGAAAATAATTTGTAGCTATGAAAGGAATTATTTTGGCCGGTGGGTCAGGAACTCGACTTTATCCTTTGACAATCTCTGTGAGTAAGCAGCTGATGCCTGTTTATGATAAACCCATGATCTACTATCCTTTGTCAGTTTTGATGATGGCCGGTATCCGGGAAATCTTAATTATCACCACTCCTGATGATTCCGAGGCTTTCCAAAAATTATTGGGTGATGGTTCTCAGGTAGGTTGCCGATTTGAATATGCAGTTCAGCCTTCTCCAGATGGATTAGCGCAGGCATTTATCATTGGTGAGGAGTTTATTGGAAATGAAAAAGTGGCCTTGATTCTGGGGGATAATATATTTTATGGCTCGGGCTTGCATAAAACTTTACAGGAAAATACCAATCCTGATGGAGGTGTTGTTTTTGCTTATCATGTCAATGATCCGGAAAGATATGGAGTGGTGGAATTTGATGAAAATAACAAAGCAATCAGTATAGAAGAAAAACCAGCAAAGCCTAAATCGAAATTTGCGGTACCTGGCCTATATTTTTATGATAACAAAGTAGTTGAAATTGCCAAAAACATCAAACCTAGCCCAAGAGGGGAGTTGGAGATCACTGATATCAATAATGAATACCTCAAAATGGGAGCTCTTCAAGTAGCCATCTTGAATAGGGGAACGGCTTGGTTGGATACGGGGACCCATCAATCTCTACTTCAAGCTGCACAATTTGTGGAAGTTATTGAAGAACGTCAGGGATTAAAAATCGGATGTATTGAAGAGATTGCCTATAGACAAGGGTTTATCGGCAAAGAAGAGCTTTTAAAAGCTGCTGATAAATTGGGAAAAAGCGGCTACGGGCAATACCTGAGACGGTTATTGAATTGAGTTCAATGGATTTTCTTGCTCAATAAACTCTCAAAATCAGAGACTTCCGTCTCTAGGGTTTTATTTGCAAATATGATAAAGATCATGCTTTCACTTGAGATCATTGTATTGATCTTAGTCAGATTTTCGCCAAATTGGAGAAGGACTGAAGGTGGGAACTGTGAAACTACTGAGGCAAATTGATAATGCATTTTTTAGGGAAGTGGGTGAAATTACCCAGTTCACGGCACGCTTTTTTCAAACTGTAACCAAGCCCAAACAAGAATGGGAGGAGTTTGTCAACCAATGTTTTTGGGTTGGTTATAAAACATTGACCCTGGTTGGAATCACCGCCTTTATTATGGGGCTGGTACTAACAATTCAATCCAGACCGACATTGGTTGAGTTTGGAGCTGAATCTCTTTTACCTTCCATGGTCTCTGTATCTCTTGTTCGCGAAATTTCACCTGTCATTACGGCATTGATTTGCGCTGGGAAAATTGGCTCTGGAATGGGCGCTGAACTGGGTTCCATGCGAGTTACAGAGCAGATTGATGCCATGGAAGTTTCCGGGACAAATCCCTTTAAATATCTCGTGGTAACCAGAGTCCTAGCTTCCACAGTGATGGTACCTATTCTTTCCAGTGTTGGAATAGCCATTGGGCTTTGTGGAGGATATCTTGGGGTTAACATTAGAGGACATATCAGCTGGAATTTATTTTGGCATCAGGCCTTCGAAGCTTTGAGTTTTGGGGATCTAATTCCATCCTTGATCAAGACCTTTTTCTTTGGATTTGCCATTGGAATTATAGGCTGTTACAAAGGATATAATTCTAAAAAGGGAACCGAAGGGGTAGGCCAATCTGCCACAACTGCAGTAATTGTAGCTTCTTTAGTTGTATTTGTTTTGGATTTGATTGCTGTTCAAGTCACGGATTTGTTGGGACTTACTTAATTCAGTTAACAAGATGGAACCAGTGATTCAAATAAAAGATCTCAATAAATCATTTGGTGATAATCATGTTCTCCGCAATTTCAACATGGCTATCAACGCCGGAGAAAATCTCGCAATTCTAGGAAAATCAGGTTCCGGTAAGTCAGTATTAATTAAGTGCATCATCAGCCTCATGGAAGTTGATTCAGGGGAAATGATAGTGCTAGGAAAGGATATTCAGCTGTTGAATTCGGATGAATTAGATAGTCTTCGGGCTGAGGTGGGATTTCTTTTCCAAAGCAATGCATTGTATGATTCCATGACAATCAGGGAAAACCTTGAATTTCCTCTAAGGAGACATTGGAGTAAAGAAGAAAGAAAAAAAGGTGCTGATGCTGCTGTAAAAGAGGCATTGGAAGATGTTGGGTTATCTCATACCATAGATATGATGCCAGCTGAACTTTCAGGTGGTATGAGAAAGCGAATTGCTCTGGCTAGGGCCTTAATTCTCAGACCCAAGGTAATTATGTACGATGAACCTACAACCGGGCTAGACCCGATTACTTCTCGTGAAATCAGTAATTTGATGCTAAGTGTTCAGAAAAAATATAAATCTGCGGCCCTGATCATTTCTCATGATTTGAATTGTATCAAAATGACTTCCAATCGAGTAATTATGCTCATTGAGGGAACAAGGTACGCAGAGGATACTTACGAAAATTTAAGGAAATCCGAAGATCCCAAGATCAAGGAATTCTTTGACTGATTATGAAAGGAAAAAAGAAAATAGAACACACCAAATTAGGCGCGCTAGTCATTGCAGGAGTGCTATTCTTGGTTTTTGCGCTCTATATGATAGGCAAAAACCAAAATATTTTCGGCACTTCAATCACCTTGTTGACAGTGGTGGAAAATGTCAATGGCTTAGTTCCTGGAAATAATGTGAGGTTTCAGGGCATGGATGTGGGCACAGTCAAATCAATCGATATGGCCAACGATTCAACCATAGAAGTAAGCCTTTTGATTAAACGAAAAATGCAGGAGCACATTAAGAAAAATGCGGCGACCATCATTTCTACCGATGGATTGATGGGGAATAAAATTCTGCACATAGTTCCACAAGAGGGGGAGGCTGGCCCAATTGAAGAAGGAGATGTACTTTTTGCCATGGAACAGGTGGGCACAGAAGATATGCTAAAAAAGCTTGATATGAGTGGAGATTACCTTCAAAAAACCCTTGTCAATCTTGCGGATATTACTAACAAATTGAATAAAAGTCAGGCGATATGGAGCCTGTTGAGAGATACAATGTTGGTGGAAAATATCAATTTGGCAGTAGATGAATTCCGATTAGCTGGTAGAAAAGCCACTGAGATGGCCCAAGCAGGAAACAGGCTACTGAGAACATTAGAAGAAGGCGAGGGCTTAGTCGATCAGGTATTCACCGATACAGTTTTAAGCGCAAATTTTTCAAAATCAATCGATCAAATATTAAAAACCGGGGAAGAAGCTGAAAGGGTACTTTTGGAGGCAAAAACTATTTTGAATGAAATTCAAGAAGGAAAAGGAGCTGCTGGAGCTTTGTTGAATGATACCTTGGTAAGGGAATCTCTATTGAATACAATTCAAAATATAGAAAGTAGCACTGAGAGCTTTAATCAGAATATGGAAGCTCTGAAGCATAACTTTCTGTTGCGGGGTTATTTTAAGCGATTAGAGAAAAGAAAAGCCAAGGAGCTGGAGGAATTAGAAAAATAAAAAAGAGGCTGTCTCAAAAGTGCAAATTGTCACATTGAGAGTTCCGATAATTGAACAGGATCGAAATTTAGGCCACAACGATAAATATAGCCTTCGACTCCCTGCTTGCGACAGGCAGGCGCTCAGGCAGACACTAGTGCTAATAATGAGACAGCCTCTTCGAAATATTAAATAAAGAAATCTTCCTCCCAGATTCTAAAGCCTCCTTTAAAGGCATTTTGGTTGGTTCCTAGTCGACAACCTTCAGGGACTTCATTGAGAAGCTTGGAATTTCCTCCTCCCAATACAATGTCCTCTGGTTGGAAGGCATCTGAGAAGATTTCAACAGCCTTGTGAACATGTTTTTCCCATCTTTTTTGTCCATTCTTGAAGAGATATGGCTTGCCTATATAACTTTCAAAAGTGGTCTTTTTATAAGGTAAATGGCCGCCTTCGATAGGGATGATGGTTTTGTTTAAAACCATAGCCGTTCCTAGTCCCGTTCCAAGGCCCAAGAATAGGAGTTTCTTTCCTTCGTAGCTTCCCAAGGCTTGCATTGCTGCGTCATTAATTATTTTCAATGGACAGCCGAAAGCCTCTTGAAAGTCAAAACCAGCCCAACCCGAACCCATATTTACAGGTTCATTGACAATTTTATTATGCTTTACTACTCCAGGAAAACCTATCGTAATTACATCATATTTCCAATTTGCGGCATGTTCTCTGACTAAGGGAATCATTTGTTCAGGAGTAAAGTCTGCTCCAGATGGAATTTTGATACGTTCAGGCTGTCCCGTTGCAAGAATTTTTACATTGGAACCACCTATGTCGATTACGAGGATTTTCTTGTTGAATTTTTTCATTCGGTAAGCAAAACCACCAAAGGGGTTTATCAAAATTGGGTTTTTAAAGATGTTGATTCGAAACTATAAAATTTAAGGCAAAAAGCGTGTCGCTAATTGCCTTAAATATTAGAAAAATCGGAAAATAGAAGATTTTAGTAAATAGGTGACATCTAAAAGGAGACTAGTTTAAAATGGTAGTTATTTCTTTCATTTTTATTCCAGGTGATTTCTTTGGATAGGTGATAAAAGGCTTCCAAAAGAAATGCGTTGGACATTTTGCCTGCATCAATTGCTTTAAAGCCAATGAGTTCTATCAATCTTTTAACTCTGATTTTTTCCGGAACATCATCTCCGCAATAATAGGTTTCTTTGACTATTCCCATTTCATCATTTAAAGGGTACTCCACGCCAAGATTGTTAAAGGCTTTGAATAAGTGAGCCTTGGGAGCTGCTTTCTTTAAAAGAGATGTATGCGAATTGGAGAGTTTCTTGATAAATGAGGCATTTGTACAATCAATGATGATTTTATCCTCAGTATCTGAATTTTTCAATGCACACCAAATTTCTGGAAGGTATCCGTTTTCAGAGCAGATCAAAATGATTTCTGCCTGAATAATAGCTGATTCATAAGGGCAAATTCTGTGATGGAATTTATTGAGGACCTTCCATTCCTCATCTTCAACCTCAAAATCGGAGCGGACTCCAAATACAACATTGATACCTGCTTCAATGTATTTTTTTCCTAAAGTTTTGGCTAGCGAGGTGCCGCCTAGTATTCCAATTTTCATAGAGTTTGTCAGTTTTATGAAAGAAATCGTGGGTGAAAGGAAGAATTATCTTCTTCCAAAAACTCACATAAAACATTGAAAACTAGGATATTGAAAAGGATTATCAAAATTTTATTTCGAAAAAAATCGATTTACAATGCACAAAGCATATTTCAGAATACTAAGTCCAAATATTGTATTTTGAAATACACGACCAAAATAGGTGAGTAAATGTGATTTTACGTGGATGACTTATTTTCCAAAACAAAACTTCGAAAAAATACCTTTCTGCCGAAAGGCAGGTTCGCCATAAATCATCTTTTAAAATTTATTTACCGATACAGAATTTGGAGAAGATATTCGCCAATAAATCATCGGTTGTGATCTCACCGGTAATTTCTCCAAGATAATGCAGGGACCTCCTGATGTCCATTGCCAAAAAGTCATTGGTCACTTCTTGATCCAAGCCTCTTAAAACATCCAAAAGCGATTCCCTGGTTTTAGTCAATGAATCATAATGCCGAATATTGGTCACCACGGTATTTCCGGTTTTGAATTTATCCAAATTGACCAACTCCAGAATTTTAGCCTTAAGGCCTTCTAAATTTTCTTTTTGGCCTGCTGAGATAAAAATGCTGTCTGGATGCTTTTCTTTTAATTCACTGATCAATTGGGTATTAGCCTTATCTACCTTATTGGCTACTTTCACAAAAGGTACTCCCAGATTTTCCAGCTTATTGACATCCCGATTGATCTCTACTAAGTCTGTGTCACCCAAATCAAAAAGGTATAAAATCAGAGAAGCAGTTTTCATTTTCTCCTGAGTTCGACTTACACCAATTGCTTCAATCGTGTCCGTGGTTTCTCTTAAGCCAGCTGTATCTATGAATCGAAAGATTACCCCGCCAATATTTATTTCATCTTCGATAAAATCCCTAGTAGTTCCGGCAATATCTGATACAATTGCTTTTTCCTCATTGAGCAAGGCATTGAGAAGGGTAGACTTTCCAGCATTAGGTTTTCCTGCTATGACGGTTGGAACCCCATTTTTGATAACATTTCCTAAATCAAAGCTGAGAATTAGCTCTTCTACCACTCTCAACAACTTTTCTACTAGGTCTCTCAAGTCATCTCTGCTGGCAAATTCCACGTCTTCCTCGGTAAAATCAAGCTCCAACTCAATCATAGAAGCAAAGTGAATGAGTTTGGATCTCAATTCCTGAATCTCTGAAGAAAATCCACCTCTCATTTGATTCAATGCGGCCTGATGGGAAGCTTCAGAGTCTGAGTGTATCAAATCCGCAACGGCTTCTGCTTGAGCCAAATCAAATTGGCCATTCAGAAAAGCTCTCAGAGTGAATTCTCCAGGCTTTGCCGGGCGAACACCTTTTTTCATGAAAAGGCGAATTACCTGGTTGATGATATAGGAGGAACCGTGAGTTGATATTTCAACCACATTTTCCTTGGTAAATGATTTGGGAGCTATAAAAAGCGATACGAGAACTTCATCTATGATCTTGTCACCATCACGGATTGTTCCAAAATGGATGGTATGCGATTCTTGCTTTTCAAGATTTTTTCCCTGAAAAACCTCATTCACTAATCTGATAGCATCTGGTCCTGAAAGTCGGATAACTGCAATAGCACCTACACCCTGAGGTGTGGCCAAAGCAATAATAGTGTCATTTCGCTCGGAGAGTGAAAAGCTCATGGTTTAGGTCTAAAGGCTTTTTCTATTAATTCATTCAAGCCCGCTAAAAATTGTTCCGGCTGTCTGTAACCTGGAAGTTGGGCTATATTTTGTAAAGTCGGTTCTATTATCACAAAATTAGGATAGGAGCGAACCCTCATCGCTGCAGCCATTTCTGCTTCATTGAATTCTCTGCCCCCAAATGTAAAAGTCCTTTTAGTATCCTCGGCATTTAATTTTACTGCATAAAATTTTGCGTTGATATATTCTACCACTTTAGGGTCTTTAAAGGTTTCCTTGTCCATTTTCTTGCACCAGCCACACCAATCTGTGTAGACATCTACCAGTAGCATCTTGGGGTTTTTCTCATTGGCTGCGATGGCGTCCTCAAATTTCATCCATTGGATTTCTTGCTGAGCAAAAACCAATTGAGTGAAAGTGAATAGAAAGAAAAGAAGAAATAATTTTTTCATAAGCTGCAATTCAGGAACTAAACGCCTCCTCCTTAGATTGAGTTCCGAATTTAAATTTAGACTTTTTGCTTGTTAAAATTGCTGAAGTCAAGAAAACGAAACCTGCAACGCTAACCATCATACCAGCAATCGAAGAATCCAACCAAAAGGCGAGGTAATATCCGATCACTGAAATTCCGATTCCAACACCTATCGTCAATTTGATCAATGACTTGATTTGCTTGGTCCAAAGGAAAGCAGTGGCTGGAGGAACTACAAGTAAAGCTACTACCAAAATCGCACCAACTGCCTCAAAGCTGCTAACTGTCGTATACGAAACCATGGACATTAAAGCTAAATTGATAGCGCCTGCAGGAATTCCTAAAACGATCCCGAAGCTTTCATCAAAACTGGTAAGCTTTAACTCTTTGAATAAAAGCCAGATGAAAGTGATTACCAGCAGTAGGTTTAAGATAGCGAGCCATGTAATTCTAGGTCCCATACTAAAACCTGATTTGGTAATCCACAGATCAATTGGCAAATAGGCGATTTCACCATAAAGCACACATTCCTGATCCAAATCTACCTTGTAGGCAAGCATATTGATTAGAATTATTCCTATAGCGAATAATAAGGTGAAGGTGATACCAATTGAAGCGTCCAATTGAACTTTGGCTTTTTTTCTCAACCAATCAATGATGAGGGTAGCTAATATCCCCAACAAACCTGCACCTATAATGACTTCTATGCCCCTTTGCGTACCAGAAATAAAAAAGCCAATGACAATTCCAGGCAATACTGCATGTGAAATAGCATCTCCCGTCATAGACATTTTGCGAAGCATCATAAATACTCCCAAAAGTCCACATGAAATGGCAATCAGAGATGCTGTGAAAATGATCAGAAAAGCATTGGTATCAATGGTCATCATGGTCTCTTGGGATATTTTCCTGATGAGGATCTAGCTTAGGATAATTCAATCTGTTATCTAAAAGCTCCTCTAATTCAGGAGTGATCAAATGTTCTAATTTTTCAGCAGAATCATGTACGTGATCAGGGGCGATATTCATGTATTCGTTCAAATACAATTCCCATAATCTATGTAGTCTTACAATCCTTTTTGCTTCTTTCTTTCCGCTTTCATTTAATTCTATAAAACCTTCTTTAACAGTTATTTGATTGGTTTTATTTAGAGTTTTAATTGATTTCAAAGTTTCAGTTTTATGTACTGGAAACATTGAAAGAAGTTCTTGGATTTGAAGCCCGGATTTTTGCTCCTCCATTGCCTTATAAAGACTCTTAAGCACATGTTCCTTATGCGTCTTTTTTAAATAAGATTGACGGGAAATAAAACGGAATAGAACTCCCTTTTTTGGAGCGAAAAGAAAAGAAATCAAAGCCAGGGTTGATAAGCTGACCACAACCCAAGGACCGGTTGGCATTTGGGGGATGATAAAAGAAATATAGGTTCCGACTATTCCGGATATGATTGCGAAGAGAGCCGCCAAAATCAAAAGCGTTCCGAGCCTATCAGTCCAAAACCTAGCTGCTGCTCCAGGGGTGATCAATAAGGCTGCCATTAAGACAACTCCAATCGCCTGAATGCCGATGACCACTGAAAGGATCATTAAAATGTTGAAGACAACACGAATTCCCTTCATTGGAAAGCCGATTGCTTTTCCATATTCAGCATTGAAAACCAGAAGACTGAATTCTTTTAGCAGTAAACTGAGCGTTAGAATAATCAACAGAGAAAGTGAGCCATAAACCCAAAGGTCTTCTTCCAATATTCCAATGGCGTTACCGAAAATAAACTGATTTAATCCGGCCATTTCCGGATTTCCAGTCTTTTGGATCATGGTCAAAAGCACAATTCCAAAACCGAAAAAAACAGATAGGATTACAGCTATGATCGAATCCTCGCTCAGTTTGGTGTTTTCTTTTAGCCATGAACTCAAAAATGTAGCAAGTGCTCCGGAGAAAATGGCTCCTCCAACTATGTAAAAAGGATTTTTTTCACCTGCTAAAATGAAACCTAAACAAATACCTGGCAATACTGCATGAGAGATGGCATCCCCCAGAAGGGCCTTGTTATCCAAAAAACTGAAAGTACCCACATAGGCAGACCCTATACCCAATAAGGTAATCCCCATCACTATAAATAGGATGGAAGAGTCTTGGAATGAAAAGAAATAGAGAAAATCCTCCATATCAGTTTTTAAGTGGATTGAATTCTTTCTTACGAATGAGGTCAGTTACTTTGGTTAGGAGATTTAACTTTCCTCCATATGTTTTTCTGAGAAGTTCCTCACTAACTACCTCTTGCTTCGGGCCTGAGGCTACTAAGTGTAGGTTGAGCATGATGATCCATTCGAAGTAACTCATTGCCGAATGTATATCATGATGCACCACCACGATTGTTTTTCCTTCCTTGCTCATTTCCTGCAGTAATTGGAAAATGGCTGTTTCAGTCGCCATATCCACTCCTGCAAAAGGCTCATCCATCAAATACAAATCCGCTTCCTGTGCTAAAGCTCTTGCAATAAAGACTCTTTGCTGTTGTCCGCCTGATAGTTCGGAAATTTGACGAGAGGCAAAGGCACTCATTCCAACCTTTTCCAAGCAATTATGAGCAAGCTCTTTTTCTTTTTTTCCAGGCCTATTGAATAGACCCAATTTCCCATAGGTACCCATTAGCACTACATCCAAAACAGAAGCCGGGAAATTCCAATCTACAGATTCCCGTTGGGGAACATAACTGATCTGGTTTCTTACTTGCTCCAATTCCTTATTGAAAATTTTAACATAGCCTCCACTTGCCTGAACCAAACCCATGATAGCCTTGATCAAGGTTGATTTACCAGCTCCATTAGGCCCTAAGATTCCAATCAACTTTCCTTCAGGCAAGCTTAAATCCACGTTCCATAATACAGGCGATTGATCATAACTCACCGTGAGATCATGAATTTCCAAAATGGGGTTTTCTACTTGTTGGATCATGGCAATAGGCTTTTGAATATGGTTTCAATATTGGAGCGGAACATACCTATGTAAGTTCCGGCCGGAGTTTCAGGACCATCCAGACTGTCAGTGTATAATGGTCCAGCTAATTGGATAGGATGGCCTGCATTTTCACATCCCGCCACTACGGCTTTAATAGCCTTTGGAGAAATGGTTTGCTCTGCAAATACTGCTTTGATATTTCTTTCTACAATAAATTGAATGAGTCCAGTTAGATCTCTAAGACCCGGTTCACTTAAGGTGGATAGTCCCTGCAAACCTTTTACTTCAATTGAATAAGCTTTTCCGAAATAGGCAAATGCATCATGTGCTGTAATTAATGCTTGCTGACTCTGATTCAAGAGTTGGGCTTTATCTATAACTTCTTGATGTAGCTGATCTAATTCCTGAAAATACTGTTTTGAATTCGATTCAATGGTGCTTTTCCATTCTGGTTTCCAGGCGATAATTTCTTCAGAAGCGAATTGCATGGCCATTTTCCAAAGGGAAACATCGAACCAAATATGTGGATCTACACTATGAGCTTCAGGCCCTGATCTAATCAATAATTCATCTGGAATCTTTTCTGAGACATTGATCAAGTCTTTGCTGAAGGCTAGTTTCTCAAATATCTCCGTCATTTTACCTTCCAAATACAATCCATGGTAAATGACTAAATCTGCATCCTGCAAAAGATCCAAGTCTCTCACTGAGGCTTTATACAAATGTGGGTCAACTCCGGCCGGCATTAAAGCGATTACCTGAGCATTTTTCCCAACAAGATTTTTAATCCCATCTGCTAAAATGGAAGTGGTGGTTACAATCACCGGTAATCCATTTTCCTCACTTTCACGAAACTTGCAAGATGAAAGTAAAAGAACACAAATTAGAATCGAATAAAATCTGATCATGACTGAAGGACCAAAATGTTACCAGCCACATCCTTGGACATAAAGATATTTTTCTTTTGATCTACCAATATTTCCAAAGAACCATCAAACTCAACCTTGTCCAGGACTTTGATTCTGGCCCCGATGTAAGCGCCAACCTTATCAAGATATCTTAAGAAGGCAGCAGAACTATCTTTCACCGCCACGATTTGACCGGATTGATTGAGCTCCATTTCATTCAATGGAATTCTAGGTCTTGCTCTGACATCCCCAAATTCATCCGGTATTGGATCACCGTGAGGATCAAATTTCGGATAATTAAGAAATGCATCCAGCCTTTGGATCAGTAGGGGAGACTGTATGTGTTCAAGTTCTTCTGCGACCTCATGAACTTCATCCCAAGCAAAGTTGAGTTTCTCAACCAAAAAAACTTCCCACAGTCTGTGTTTCCGGATAGTTTGTAAGGCTCTCTTTTTTCCTTCATCGGTAATATTGACCCCGTAATATTTTCGGTACTCAATCACTTCTTTCTCTCCAAGCTTACGGAGCATATCAGAGACAGAGGCCGGCTTGGTATTCATTTCACCAGCAACATCATTGGTTGATACAGATTTTTTTCCACCATCGGAGAGATGGTAAATGGCTTTTAAATAATTCTCTTCAGCTGTGGTCAAGTTCATCGTCTGGAATTTAATAAGACAAAGATAAAAATATTTTTAGATATAGCTAAAATATAATTTGAAACCGTCTAAATCGCCTGTGGATAAGCTCATTTTTATTGTGATTTGGATTTTAGTCTAGGCTAAAATATAAATTAATACTATCTAAAAAATGGGTTAAAATGCTTTATATCAATATTTTAAAAATATACATTTCATAAAATAACCTCAATAGGGTACTTTGGAAATGAGTTTCCATTTATGAAAATCGAGTGTAAAAAGGAGTTGATTGGTGGATAAGTTTTCCACTTATCCCCGGGGTAGGGAATTGTACTAAGAGAGAGATTGGATTAATCTCTGGAAATCAGGCTTAACCGTATCCCAATGGATTTCTGATGGGATTTCTCCTTGAAAGTAATAATTGGATAATGCTACCTTGAAAGAAGATCTAGCATTTAATAAGTCTAAAAAGTCAATTGATTTACCTCCTCCAAATTGAGACAAAAAGTTCTCCCAATTGGGATTAGGACTATGTAAAACTGCTTTCCCTAAACCGGCACATTCATACAGTTTAGTCGGCATTTTGGGAGCTATTTCAGGGCTTTGTTTATAAGGTAAGAGTACAAAGTCGGCCAGTTCCATAGCTTCAATGATTTGCTCATGAGCTATAGGTTGCCTGGAAATTTCAAGATTGATGTAGGATTTGTTTATAACAAAATCAGTCAGCTCTTCCCCGAATTTCTCAATTGTGCAATGCCCGATAACATGAAGCTTAATTTGTGGGAAGTCTTGGATAAGTATATCAACCCATTTTAAGGCGTCTAAGGTACCAAATGCAGGGCTAAGGGTACCAGTAACTAAGAGATGGATCTCTGGTTTTTCATCGACCTTAAATGGCTTTGTTTTTCTGATCTTTCCCTGAAATAAATTAGGGAGTATTAGCGCTGGTTTCTTTTTCGGCATTTCTATAGCATAGCAAGATTCAGCCAAGAGATAATAATCGACGGAGGCCAATCTTTCTGATAAAAAAATGACTGTTTTTGAGAGGCTTTTAGCCAAAGAACTTCTTGAATTAGGAAGATTTTGATTGGCTAGATAATTTTCCTGAACATCATAAATCAAGCTATATCTCAGGAAAAATTTGAGGAGTGTAGCGGGCAATAAATATTCCCAAGTACAACAAATGAGAACTTTTGGCCTTGTTTTGATGGTTAGGTATAGAAATCGGATCGGCAAAAAGGCTCTCTGCCAAAAAGATTTTATATCGCTGATAGAATAAAAATATCTAACATCACTGGATTTTAAAGGTCTTTTAGAGGAAAAGCCTATGAAGTTTAGCCTGTATTTATTTGTTTCACGCAGCGAAAGGCCAAGCTTCGCAAAAGCTCTTGTATCCTGTATAGGTTTTAAGCTTGAAGCGATCAGTACAGGAGTCTTATAGGCCGATTCAACATGCATAAACGAAACTAAACAATTTAATGGAACTCAGAGAAATCATCGAAAGAGCTTGGGAAAAAAGAGAATATCTTAAGGAAAAAGATACCGAAATCGCCATCAAAACTATCATCGCCGATTTGGACGCGGGTCAAATTCGTGTAGCTGAACCACAGGAAGATGGTTCATGGAAGGTAAATGACTGGGTGAAGAAGGCAGTAATCCTGTATTTTCCAATTCAGAAAATGCAAACTATTGAAGTTGGGCCTTTTGAATTTCATGATAAAATGGCGCTTAAGACCAATTATGCCAAGCAAGGTGTTCGTGTAGTTCCTCATGCTGTAGCTCGATATGGTGCACATCTAGCAAGCGGAGTGGTCATGATGCCAAGTTATGTTAATATCGGTGCCTTTGTGGACAGTGGCACGATGGTTGATACCTGGGCAACTGTCGGTTCTTGTGCTCAAATCGGCAAAAATGTTCATTTAAGTGGCGGTGTAGGTATCGGAGGTGTGCTAGAACCTGTTCAGGCAGCTCCGGTAATTGTAGAGGATGGAGCTTTTGTTGGCTCTAGAGCGATCATCGTAGAAGGAGTGAGAATAGGAAAAGAAGCGGTAATCGGTGCCGGTGTGACTTTGACAGCCAGCTCAAAAATCATTGATGTGACGGGTTCTGAGCCTAAAGAATATAAAGGTTATGTTCCACCTCGTTCGGTGGTTATTCCAGGATCAATCAGCAAAGAATTCAGTGCTGGTACTTTCCAAGTTCCTTGTGCATTGATCATCGGTCAAAGAAAAGCTTCTACGGATTTGAAAACCTCACTGAATGATGCATTGAGAGAAAATAACGTAGCAGTCTAAACCAACTATTATGAAAATGTTACTCCGAGCCGGGTGTGTTGTACTATTAAGTGCAACATTTCTGGCTTGTTCTAATTCAAAGCAAAACAAAGGGGATGCTTATTTCAACAAGGGTAAATATGAAGAAGCTGTAGGCGAATATTCAGAAACCCTGAAATTTAATCCTAATGATGTTACTTCCCTTTATAACAGGGGAAGGGCATTTGAAGAGCAGGGCCAATATGATTCTGCATTGAATGATTTTGAAAAAGCGATGCAAATCGATCCTAACAACTTTCAGATTCTTTTAAGCATTGCCAATATCCATTATCTCAACAAAGAGTATTCTAAGTCCTTGCTTTTTGCAAATAGGGCAGAAGAAATCTCAGGAGCTCCTGCAGCAGCTTCTTTTATGAAGGGTAGAGCTCTTCATCAGTTGGGAAATACCCTAGACGCGATGAAGGCCTATAATAATGCGATTAAGCTTGACAAAGATTTTGCACAGGCTTATTTTAATAGAGGAATGCTTAAAGTAGCTACCAATAAAAAAAGAGGAGGCTGTGAAGATTTTCAGCTAGCAAATGGCTTGGAATATCCAGGAGCTAAAGAAGCTTTAGAAAAGTACTGTAATTAAAAAATCCCGCTTCGTGCGGGATTTTTTTTAATGTTTATGCTCGATTTTTTGATGATTGCAAATGAGTTCAGTAGACAAACTTCCTGTGCCTCCACATACTTTACATTCACTGATTTCTTTGAGGCTTCCTTGACAGTTGGGACAAGTCAACCTTCCATCACCTCCGCATCGGTCGCATTCGAAGTATTCAACTATATTGAAAATATTCCTTTTTGTAATCATTCCAGTAGCTGCACACTTACTGCATCCTACAATACCTTTGCCTCGACAATAGGTACAACTTTGTTCTAATTTCTGCTTTCCTCCACAGTTTGAACAGGGTTCAAGTCTATAGCCCTTTCTATCACAGAGCTGACATTGAATGATATCTTTGAGCGGCCCTTCCAGCTTTTTCTGTAATTCTTGTGCTCCTTGATAATTAGCTCCCCTGAAACCATTAATTTCTAAATATTTATTCAAAAAGTTGGAGCTATTATCATATTGACCTAACTGATAAAGTGTCTCTGCAAAATAATAGGGCATTTCTTCCGGTAAGGGTAATCCTGAGTCGATCAGGTTTCTGAATATGGAATTGGCAGTGGTATAATCCTGTCTTTCCATGGCAGCTAGGGCACCTTTCATCCAACGGTCAGTCTGACCAAGATTGGGAACTCCCTGAGCTATAGAGGCAAAAGAAATTAGGAAGAAAATACCGATGAATAGTGGCAGATATTTTGAAAACACGGGTTGAATCAATTTTAATTTCAAGGTTACAAACTTGCTTTTGAAGACGAAAGTTAATGTTTGTAAATGGAGTTTTTTTAAAACATTCTTTAAAATGGATTTTGGAAGATAAAAATTGTCTTTATTTTAGGATAATAGTTTTGTTTAATCACCTGATTAAAAAGCTAGAGTCAAGAAACATTTTAACCTAAACACTAATAACATGGCAAAATCAATTGATGCTATTGAAGGTATCGGACCTGTATTCAAGGAAAAACTAGCAAAAGCTGGAGTAAAAACAGTAGAAGGCTTGCTACAACATGGAGCTTCTAAATCTGGAAGAAAGAAAATTGCAGATGCTTCGGGTATAGATGAAGGAAAAATTTTGGATTGGGTCAATATGGCAGATCTTTTCAGAATCAATGGCATTGCCAGTCAATTTGCAGAATTACTCAAAGCAGCCGGAGTTGATACTGTAAAAGAATTAAGAAATCGTAATGCAGAAAATCTTCATGCTGCTTTGGTAAAAACCAATGCTGAAAAGAAACTCACAAGAGCTATTCCTGCATTATCCAGAGTAGAGGATTTTGTAGCCCAAGCAAAAGCATTGGATCCTGTTGTAACTCATTAAGTTTCCCTTTTATCTAATTTCAAAAAAACCTTTTTGCGACCTGCATCAAGGTTTTTTTTGTAGTTTGTCATTCAAATCAGTAAAGAAGATGAGTCAAGAAGAAAAGTTTATCTCCCATCTGGCTGAAGGTCAGGTTTATAAAAAAGACTATATCATCATGGGAACTGGTATCCTAAATGGAGAGGCAGTTTCAGGAGCCCAAATCAAGGTGCCTCTTAAAACCATGAACAGACACGGCTTGATAGCAGGTGCCACAGGAACAGGTAAAACCAAAACTCTTCAGGTAATTGCAGAACAGCTCTCATTAAAAGGTGTTCCATCGGTTTTGATGGATTTGAAGGGAGATTTATCTGGCTTGGCTCAACCTGGAGAAGCTTCAGACTTCATCTTAAAAAGATCTCAAAAAATAGGGGTAGACTATGAGCCGATGGGCTTACCCGTAGAATTAATGTCTATCTCTAAGGAGAAAGGTGTCAAATTAAAGGCTACAGTTTCTGAATTTGGTCCCATCCTGATTTCTCAAATTTTGGATTTGAATGATACGCAGGGAGGAGTTATCTCTTTGGTATTTAGATATTGTGATACACATCATCTTCCGTTGGTAGATTTGAAAGATCTGAAAAGGGTGCTTCAGTTTATCGTTAATGAGGGCAAAGAAGCTATCACAAAGGAATTTGGAAGTGTATCCTCAGCATCGGTGAATACCATCATGCGAAAGATTATAGAACTTGAGCAACAGGGTGCTGAAAGGTTTTTCGGAGAGAAATCCTTTGACGTGGAAGACTTCGTAAGAACTAAAAATGGAAAAGGTGTCATTTCTGTGATTCGATTGACTGATATCCAATCTACGCCCAAACTCTTTTCTACCTTCATGCTCAGCATTCTTTCTGAGATTTATGAAACCTTTCCAGAGCAAGGAGATGCTGATCAACCTAAGCTTTGTTTGTTTATAGACGAAGCACACTTAGTTTTTTCTACTGCTTCCAAAGATCTTTTAGAGAAGATTGAAGCAATTATCAAGTTGATTCGTTCAAAAGGTGTTGGGGTGTATTTTTGTACGCAAACCCCTACAGACGTTCCAGATTCTGTCCTAGGACAATTAGGTTTAAAGGTCCAGCATGCTTTAAGAGCCTTTACAGCAAAGGACAGGAAAGCCATCACTAAAACTGCTGAAAATTACCCTGACTCTCCGTTTTATGATACTTCCAAAGTATTGACCTCCATGGGGATAGGAGAAGCCTTAATTACTGCTTTGAATGAAAAAGGTATTCCTACACCTTTGGCTCATACCCTTGTCAGAGCGCCAATTTCAAGAATGGACATTTTAACCAATTCAGAAATAGATGATTTGGTTAATAAATCTTCTTTGACCTCAAAATACAATGAAGATATAGACAGAGAAAGTGCATTTGAGTTGCTGGAAAAGAAGATGAACCAAATTGAAAAAGAACAGGAAAAAGCTGTTTTGCCTGGTCCATCTTCAAGATCCAAAACAGCAAGTCGTACCAAAGAAGACGAATCTCTAATCGAGGAGTTGAGTAAAAATACCATGGTTAGGCAATTGGGAAGAACTATTTTCCGAGAATTGACGCGTGGTATTTTAGGTTCATTTACCCGTAAAAGATAAAGTATTTAACTTTCTACAAATCAATAAATTAAAGTGAAAACTGCAATTATTGGGGGAGGGGCAGCCGGGTTCTTTGCTGCGATTCATGCTGCTTCACCTCACAATGAAGTATTCATTTTTGAGAAAACTCCAAAGCTACTTTCCAAAGTAAAAATATCCGGTGGAGGAAGATGCAATGTCACTCACCGTCCTATGGAAATAGCCAAGTTGGTAAAGAATTACCCAAGAGGAGAAAAGTTCTTAAAAAAGGTTTTTAGGCATTTCAAGCAGGAAGATACTTTTCAGTGGTTTGAGTCCCGAGGTGTTCAGTTAAAAATTGAATCAGATGGTAGGGTTTTTCCTGTTAGTGATCAATCTTCTTCTATAATTGAAGCTTTACTGAAAGAAGCCAAAGCGAAAAATATTCGAATCGAAACTGGAATGAATCTAAAGCGTATGGAGGCCAATGGGAATACCTGGACTCTTCATTTTGATTCCGGCTCCCGGCAATTTGATAAAGTGGTAATTTGTAGTGGAGGTCATCCTAAAACTGAAGGTTATCAATTTTTAAAGGGTCTTAAGCACACTATTGCATCACCTATACCTTCCCTTTTCACTTTCAATACTCCACAAGAATCCATTCGTGAATTAATGGGTTTATCATTACCGAATGCCTATGTGAGGTTGGAGGGTACCAAACTTTCCTATCAAGGTCCGGTTTTGATCACTCATTGGGGAGTGAGTGGTCCGGCAGTTTTAAAGCTTTCAGCCTTTGGAGCAGCTTGGCTTCATGAAAAAGAATATCAGGCAAAAGCGATAATTAACTGGAATCAGGATTTTGGTGAAGAGGATTATCAAAATCAGATAAGAAATTATATCCAAGCGCATTCATCCAGAAAAGTTAAAAATTACCCACTTTTTGACATTCCAGGCAGATTATGGGAGCATATTCTTGAAAAATCCCTTATTGAAGAGGAACAGATCTACGGAAACTTGGGCAAAAAGCAAATTAATAAATTGGTTCAGCATCTTTTTTGCTATATTTTGTCTGTCAAAGGTAAAACCACTTTCAAGGAAGAATTCGTAACTGCAGGAGGTGTTCAATTGAATGAGGTGGATCCTGAAACAATGGCAAGTAAGTTTCACCCAAATTTATACTTTGCTGGAGAAGTACTTAACGTGGACGGTATTACTGGAGGTTTTAATTTTCAGGCTGCATGGTCGACGGGTTTTCTGGCAGGAAAAACTATTATCAATAGCGCGATATGAGTTTAGCTTATCCTGAACTGAACCAACGGATCCTAGAAATGGCCGAAGGTGATGAGGAATTTAGAATGGAATTAACCACTGCTATCCATGCAGGACTCCTTGAGTTGAAAACCAAATATGCTGAAGGTTTTCATGAAAAAGACGAAGTTAAAATCCAACAAATCAGACATAAGGTCAAACCTACCTTAGGTATGTTTGAGTTTGAAGATTTATCAATTATCCTGCAAGAAGGAAAAGATATTTTAGAATCCGAGGGCTTTAATCAGGCATTCGGAGGACATTTCCATTTACTTCAGGAAAAACTGGATACAGCTATCGAAGAAACAGCCAAACTCTTAAATAATTGATCAAAAAGTATTTTTTTTGAAATTGATTTCTGTTCAGAGGGTTTCAACACTCTGCTGTATTTAAAATTCAATCCCATTCTCCATTTTTAGGATATGCCAATTATTGATTCCTCTTCCTACCAGGGTCCCAGTTATTTAATCAATGGTCATTTCGAAACTATAGTCCCGAGTTTATTTCGAAAAATCAAAGAGCTAACCTATGAAAGAGAAAAGATTCATACTCCTGATGATGATTTTTTAAATCTTGATTGGTCGAAGGTTGGAAGTGATAAGCTTTTGATTATTTCTCATGGCTTGGAAGGAGATTCCTATAGGCATTATGCAATGGGTTTGGCAAAATTATTTAATCAACATCATGTGGATGTTCTAGCCTGGAACAATAGAAGCTGTGGTGGAGAAATGAATCTGCAACCTATCCTTTATCATCATGGAGCGAGCTATGATTTGGATACGGTAATCGAACATACTAGAAATACAGAAAATTATAAGGAAATATATCTCTGTGGAATCAGTATGGGAGGGGCTCAAACCTTAAAATACCTAGGCGAAAAAGGTAAACATATCCCATCAGAAATTGTAAAAGCTGCGGTATATTCCACGCCCTGTAATTTGCCATCAAGTGCAGCCACTTTAAAATACCCTTCTAATAGTTTTTACAAAAATCGGTTTTTGGGTAAACTCAAAAAAAAGATGATGCTTAAGGCAACCCAGTATCCGGAATTGATCGACTTGGAGCTCTTGGGTAAAGTCAAAGACTTTGACACCTTTGACACCCATTTTACGGCCAAATTGCATGGGTTTAAAAATGCAGAAGACTTTTATCAATCAGTCAGTGCTGATAATTGGATGCAGGATATTCATATTCCTACATTGATTATCAATGCTCTCAATGATCCTTTGTTGGGTCAGGCTTGTTACCCGATAGAGTTAGCAAGGAAGAAGAAAGAGATTATTTTAGAAATGCCTAAGAGGGGTGGGCACACAGGATTTACCCTAAAAGGCGACGAATTTACTTGGGCAGAATATCGATTTTTAGAATTTTTGCTCGCTTAAAGGAAACTGATTTAGCTTTACTATATTAGTATTCCATCAAACCCACCTTTGGAATGCGGAAGCTTTTCTTTTTATCTATTCTCCTCATTTTTCTCCTCACTTTATTTCTTATGTGGTTCTCTGAACTTCGGGAATTTAGCTTCGGATATTTTTTCCTGATTGTTTTGGGCTCTTTGACTGCATTGGGTATTTATGATTCTATTCAAAAGAAACATGCGATCCTTCGGAATTTCCCCGTTGTCGGACATTTTAGATACATTTTAGAATCAATCAGCCCCGAAATCCAGCAATATTTCATTGAAAGCAATACCGATGGAAGACCATTTTCTAGAAATTTAAGAGCCTTGGCTTATAGAAGAGCCAAAGGAGTCAATGACACACATCCATTTGGAACTCAAAAAGATATTCATGGAGAAGACTATATAGCTTTAAGACACAGTATATACGCGGTAAGTCCCAAAGAGGAAGATCTTCGCGTCACGATCGGTACTCATTCTTGCGCTCAACCATATTCAGCTTCGATTTTTAATATTTCAGCAATGAGTTTTGGCTCTCTTAGTTCCAACGCTATCAAAGCTTTAAATCTAGGAGCTCAAAAAGGTAATTTCTATCATAATACGGGAGAAGGAGGGATTTCCAGTTATCATTTGTCAGGAGGAGATTTATGCTGGCAAATAGGAACTGGTTACTTTGGATGCAGGGATAAGGATGGAAATTTTGACCCTGAAAGCTTTAAAGAAAAAGCTCAGTTACCTGAAGTGAAATTAATAGAGTTGAAAATATCCCAAGGCGCAAAACCCGGGCATGGAGGTGTATTGCCAGGCATTAAAAACACTCCTGAAATTGCTAAAATCAGAGGACTTGAACCGGGTACAACTGTATTATCCCCTCCATCTCACAAGGCATTTTCCGGTCCTAAAGGAATGATAGCTTTTGTACAACAATTGAGAGAGTTATCAGGCGGTAAACCGGTCGGAATTAAACTTTGCATTGGTCGCACAGAAGAATTTATAGAAATCTGCAAGGAGATGATCAGTCAGGAATGTTTACCTGATTTTATCACAATAGATGGAGCAGAAGGAGGAACTGGTGCTGCTCCTTTAGAATTTTCAGACAGTGTAGGTTTACCGCTGGAGCCAGCTTTGATCTTTGTGAGAGCTGCATTGGAAAAATTCAATCTCAGAGATAAGATTACCATAATTGCATCAGGAAAAGCATTAAGTGCTTTTTCGATTTTAAAAAATATTGCTTTGGGAGCCGATATATGTAATTCAGCCAGAGGTTTTATGTTTAGCTTGGGTTGTATTCAAGCTTTAAGGTGTAATACCAACGATTGCCCAACTGGAGTGGCAACTCAAAGGAGAGGTTTGGTAAAAGGTTTGGTGGTTCCAGATAAAGCTGAGCGCGTTTACAATTTCCATAAAAACACAGTTCACGCTGTAATGGAATTATTGGGAGCTTCAGGGCACTATCATACTTCTGAACTGAGTGTTCATGACTTGGTCAAAGGTGATGAAATGATAAAGCTAGCCAATAGATATTTCCCTGATACTGTCAACACTCAGGTTTGATTATTCAAAGCGCTTGAGAGCCATAGAGGCTACAGTACCTCCAATGGATAGGGAACTGGTGGCAGCTGGAGATGGGGCATTTAATACATTGATGATTGTTGCACTCTCTCTGATAGCAAAATCATCCAACAATCCACCACTTCGATCACAAGCTTGAGCTCTCACACCTGCTCCGCCATCTACCAAATCTGATTCCTGAATTTCCGGTATCAATTCCTGTAGTGCTTTCGTGAAGGCAGCTTTGGAAAATGAGCGGTATAATTCTCCAAAACCGGTTTTCCAATATTTTGCAGCAACTTTTTGGAATCCAGGCCAAGCTAAAGTTTCCACTAATTCTGAAAAATTAATCTGAGACTTTTTATAGCCCTCTCTTTTAAAAGCCAAAACTGCATTGGGACCTGCTTCCACGCCACCTTTCATCATTCTAGTAAAATGCACCCCCAAAAATGGGAAGTTTGGATCTGGAACGGGGTAAATTAAATTCTTGACCAGGTATTCCTTTTCTTTTTTTAGCTTGTAATATTCACCTCTGAAAGGAATGATTTTTACATCATCTGCCTCATCGTTATTCATTCTGGCAATTTTATCTGAATATAAGCCTGCACAGTTGATGACCAACTTAGATTCTATGGATTTTATTGAAGTTTCAATTGTATTGATGTTATTTGAAGTGCTTATTTTCAATACTTTATGTTTCAATAAAATACTTCCCCCGAGCTGCATGAATTTTCTCCCATAAGCTAAAGCAACCTGGTAATAATCTACTATTCCGGTTTGCGGGACATGAATAGCCGCCACTCCGGCACAATGTGGTTCGTATTCTTTCAATTCATCCAAACTGATTTTGCGTGTACCGGTCAAGCCATTTTCCAAACCTCTTTTCCAAAGATTCTCCAATAATGGCTTTTGCTCCTCCCGGGTAGCGACAACCACTTTTCCGGTTATTTCATAAGGGATTTTTTCCTCCTGGCAAAAGCTCACCAATTCATGGTATCCGTTGATACAGTTGATGGCTTTTAAAGATCCTGGTTTATAGTAGAGTCCAGAGTGAATTACTCCGGAATTATTTCCGGTTTGATGCTTTGCTAGCTGCTCTTCTTTTTCGAGAATAACGATTTTCAGCTCAGGCTTTGATTTGATAAGTTTAAGCCCTGTAGCCAATCCGACAATTCCACCTCCGACAATCGCAATATCGTAAACCATAGATTATTCTTTGAAAGCCCAAATATATTAGATCAAGAATCAAAATTGAATGATGCTGGCCTAGTCTTTATTCAATTCGGAAATTTTATCTCAGATTGGACTTTAAGCCAGCGGAATGAAATTATATTTGCAACTGTGCTAATATTTCCATGCGGAATTTCTAAATGAAGCGACTGTTTTCTCTCACATTTTTATTCTTTTCCCTGAGTTTTTCTTACGCCCAAGTGTCAATCAAGGGCAAAGTGACTGATGCAGAAACAGGTGATCCTATTCCATTTGCTTCAGTTTTGGTACTGGGAACAGGAAAGGGAATGAATACTGATTTCGAAGGAAATTATGAATTGAGCTTTTCGGGAAAGGCAGATAGCGTTCGGGTAAGCTATTTGGGATATATCACCCAAACCAAAAAAATTGGATCTTCAGCTAATCAAACCATTAATTTCCAACTCAGACCATCTGACTTTGAATTGGAAGCTTTTGTATTTGAGGCTGGTGAAAATCCGGCGTTTGAGATCATCAGAAGGGCGGTTGATAAAAGAAAAGTATTTGATAAAAGAAGTCTTGAGGCATACGAAACCAAGAACTATACAAAAATAGAGATTGATATTGATCAGGTTTCGGACAGGTTTACCCAGAGAAAAACAGTCCAGAAAGTAACTGCTGTTTTGGACAGCATACGGCAATTGACCAACGATGAGGGAGAAAAAATCCTGCCTGTTTTTTTCTCTGAGACCATTTCCAAATTTTATTATCGAAATAATCCTGAACTGAAGAAAGAGATCGTCGAAAAGTCCAAAGTCACCGGAGTCGGTATCACGGATGGCTCTACTACTTCTCAAATTACAGGCTCTGTCTTTCAGGAATATAACTTCTATAAAAATTGGTTGAACATTCTGGATAAAGAGTTCATTTCACCCATAGCTGATGGGTGGAAAGTTTTCTATGATTATGATTTGCTAGATTCGGTCTTAGTGGGAAAAGATAGCTGCTATAGGTTGCAAGTTTATCCCAGAAGAGAGCAAGACTTGGCTTTTAGTGGCACCATCTGGATCAATAAGGAGACCTATGCGCTTAAGCAAGTTGATTTGACTGTTCCCAAGTCCGCGAACCTAAATTTTATTGAAAGAATCAAGATTCAGCAGGAATTAGAGCCTACTTCCAAAGGTCCCTTGATTCCATCTAAAAGTAGAATTCAAATAAAAATTGGGCAAGTAAGCCCCAATACCGCCGGGCTTCTTGCAAAGTTTTACACGGCTACGGATTCAGTTATTCTCCAAGAACCTTTACCCACTTCCTTTTTCAACAATGCTGTTGAATTGAGACCTGATTTCGGGAATGCCGGAGAAGATTTTTGGAAAAAAAATAGGGTAGACCCTTTGAGTTCGGAGGAAATAGCCATTCTTCAGATGGTGGATACACTGAAGAAGATCCCCATTATTCGATTTTATTCAGAAGGTTTAAAGTTTTTTGCAACTGGGTTTCTTCCAGTAGGAAAAGTGGATTTGGGCCCTTGGACTGAATTTGGAAATTATAATAATGTAGAAGGATTTCGGGCTGGCTTTGGGATGCGGACCAATTATTCATTCAGCAATAAATGGTTGATTCAAGCCTACTTAGCGTATGGGTTTAAAGATGAACGCTTTAAATATTCAGCATTTGTAACCCGGATATTGGATAGGCAACATTGGACTACCCTTCAATTCAAATCCACGAAAGAAATCGATCAAGTGGGTTTGGAAATGGAGTCCTTAGCTGGAAATAGTATTTTCTTAGCTGCCAGTAGATTTGGGACATTGAGGAGGCCTTTTATCAGCACAACACAGCAGCTAAATTTCCAGCGGGAATTTTTCAAAGGCTTTTTGCTGAAAGGGGGTCTTCAGATTGCAGCGTTTGATCCATTGTTTAACTTTTACTTTTTGGAGCAGCAGAATAGAGAGTTAAGAAGTAGGTTTGAGACTACAGAAGCTAGAGTTGGACTTCGCTATGGAAGGGACGAAATAATCATTATCAATGACAATGAGCGGGTTTCATTTGGACCTTCTAAATGGCCAATTTTTGAAGTGAACTATGCAAAAGGTCTTCAGTGGCTAGGTGGAGACATAGATTATCATAAGTTGAGTTTTTATCTGTACCAAAGGCTAAACATGGGACTTTTTGGGGTTTCCAGATATGAAGTGGATGCAGGCAAAGTCTTTGGAGAAGTTCCTTATCCGATATTGAAAAACCACTTAGGCAACGAAACGCTTTTTTACACTACAGCTGCTTTCAATACCATGAATTTCAATGAGTTTGCCTCAGATCAATATGTCAGCTTAAGATATAGACATTCTTTTGAGGGATTTTTATTGAACAGAATTCCATTGATGAAAAAACTAAAATGGAGAGCAGTAGCCAATGGAAATTTACTTTTTGGATCAGTTAGAAATGAAAATGTATTGAATGTTCCGAGCTTAGATCCTGCAGGAAATCCTTTAGAAAGTTTTGGAAGATTAGATCCTACTAAGCCTTATTTGGAGTTAGGATATGGAATTGAAAATATCTTTAAATTCTTCCGGGTTGACTTTTTCCATCGCATGACCTATTTGGATGCGCCAGAGGCTAGGCCTTTTGTGGTGAAAGTAAGTGCGCAGATTATTTTGTGATAAATCTTCTTTTTAAAAAAAAAACTATTAGTTTTGACGACTTATTGCAATCTAAATTCTTTCTAAACTGGATGGCATTCTAAGTTTGTATCATTTTTAAATTCCATGGAATGAATAATTCTTTTGAAAAAATTTTTGTTACAGTTTTAGTCCTTACCCTTTCTATTTCCATTTGTGCAAAAGCTCAAACCAAATCCGAAACCTATACTGCAAAAAATGCTGTTTACCTTGAAGTTGGCGGAAGTTCTGGAAGATATGCAATCAACTACAGCAAGATTTTTCATCAAAAAGGGAAGCTAAAATTGAATGCCAGTGCTGGTTTTTCTATGTGGCCTAATAGAAATATAGACTCGAAGACTAGTTGGCTCCCTGCTTTGCCATTGGAGATATCTGCATTGGTTGGCAAGTCAAATCATCATCTGGAATTGGGTATGGGATTCACTTCTTATTTAAACACAAGCTTTGATTTTGACTCGGAAACATTTGAAACAATCAATAAAGTGGTTATTAACGCCTTCATTCCTCTTAGAGTCGGATACAGGTACCAAAAGCCGGAAGGGGGATTCTTTTTTAGAGTGGGTTATACACCAATTATTGACTTACCGCCAAGAACAGGAGGAAATTGGTCTTTTAATCCTTATTGGGCAGGAGTAAGTTTTGGTAAAAGTTTTTAGTCTTCTAGATTTATCTTGTGAGCTAGATAGTTGGATCGAGAACATCTTTAAATTCTTCAGGTTGGACTTTTTTCACCGCATGACCTATTTAGATGCCCCAGAGGCTAGGCCTTTTGTGGTGAAAGTAAGTGCGCAGATTATTCTTTAATTTATTTATCATTAGATGGATTAAATTTTTCCTTTAAGTTTCACTCTTCGCATATTTGCAGCTTAATCAATCGCCTGTTTGTAAAGGCTTACTTATTTTATGTCACAACAAATTAAAATTACCCTCCCAGATGGATCAGTGAGGGAGTACGAAAAAGGAACTACCGGACTACAGATTGCTTCCAGTATAAGCGAGGGTTTGGCCCGGAATGTTCTTGCCGCAAAAGTCAATGGCCAAGTTTGGGATGCTACCCGACCTATCCAAGCAGATTCAGACGTTCAGTTATTGACCTGGAATGACAATGAAGGTAAAAATACCTTTTGGCATTCCTCAGCTCACTTACTTGCTGAAGCTTTGGAAGCTTTATATCCCGGAATCAAATTTGGTATCGGACCTCCCATTGAAACGGGTTTCTACTATGATGTAGACTTTGGAGACCATACCTTGGATGGCTCAGAGCTAGAGAAGATCGAACAAAAAATGATCGAATTGGCTCGGGAAAAGAATGAGTATATCCGAAAGGACATTTCTAAAAAAGATGCTATTTCCTTTTATCAACAAAAAGGAGATGAATATAAATTAGACCTATTGGAAGGTCTGGAAGATGGTACAATCACATTTTATGAGCAGGGAAACTTCACGGATCTTTGCCGTGGTCCTCATATCCCCAATACCGGTTTTATCAAAGCGGTTAAGTTAACCAATATAGCCGGTGCTTACTGGAGAGGGGATGAGAAGCGTAAAATGCTGACCCGTATTTATGGGGTTACTTTCCCAAAAGCCAAGGAATTACAGGAGTACTTGGTCATGCTGGAAGAGGCCAAAAAGCGGGACCATAGAAAGATCGGAAGAGAATTAGAACTATTTACCTTCTCTGAAAAAGTGGGAATGGGCTTGCCTTTATGGTTGCCTAAGGGAACTTTATTAAGAGAAAGATTAGTTGCTTTCATGAAGAAAGCTCAGGATAAGTCAGGCTATCAGCAGGTGACTACCCCGCATATTGGGCATAAGGCCTTATATGAGACTTCAGGGCATTACGAGAAGTATGGCAAAGATTCTTTTCAGCCAATTGCCACTCCGCATGAAGGAGAGGAGTTTTTATTGAAACCTATGAACTGCCCTCACCACTGTGAGATTTACAAGCATAAACCAAGATCCTACAAAGACTTACCAATTCGATATGCTGAATTTGGGACGGTTTATCGCTACGAGCAAAGTGGAGAATTGCATGGCTTAACCCGTGTAAGGGGGTTTACTCAGGATGATGCGCATATTTTCTGCCGCCCAGATCAAGTGAAAGAAGAGTTTATTAAGGTAATTGACTTGGTATTGTATGTATTCAAAGCTTTGGGTTTTGAAAATTATACAGCACAGATTTCATTGAGAGATCCTGAAAAACCAGAAAAATACATCGGTTCAACTGAGGCTTGGGAAAAAGCTGAAGCGGCAATCATCGAAGCAGCTGCAGAAAAAGGATTAGATACTGTTACCGAATTAGGGGAAGCAGCATTCTATGGGCCTAAGTTGGACTTTATGGTCAAGGATGCCTTGGGCAGAAAGTGGCAATTGGGAACTATACAGGTTGATTATCAGCTCCCTGACAGATTCCAGTTGGAATATATCGGCTCGGATAATGCCAAGCATAGACCAGTGATGATTCACAGAGCACCTTTTGGGTCCTTAGAGCGGTTTGTCGCAGTATTGATTGAGCATTGTGCGGGTAACTTTCCATTATGGTTATCTCCTGAGCAAATTAATATTTTGCCAATTTCTGAGAAGTATATTGAGTATGCTGAGGAAATAAAAGCTATTTTGGATGAAAATGGGATCAGTGGGTCAATTGACAACCGAGATGAAAAGATTGGTAGGAAAATCCGTGATTCTGAGGTTAAAAAAGTACCTTTCATGCTGATAGTAGGAGAAAAAGAGCAGGAAAACAGAAAACTTTCTGTGCGAAAGCACGGGGAAGGAGATCTAGGTAACTACTCTCCGGAGGAGTTTATAAAGTATTTTCAGGGGATTATTTCAGAATCTCTAAGCAAGGATTAATTAGGTAAAATTTTATTCTGCTTTTTTGAAAAGGAAATAATTCCGATATTTGCAGTCAATTTCACAAAAACAACAAAAGCTAACTTGAGAGACAGACAACCAAACAGAGGTCGAAGAGAAGAACCATATAAGGTAAACCAAAAAATCAGAGCCCGAGAAGTAAGATTAGTAGGGGATTTCGTAGAAGGAGGTAATGCTGTATTACCCTTAGACAAGGCTATTAAACTTGCCGAGGAAAATGATTTGGACCTGGTTGAGATTTCCCCAAATGTAAATCCGCCCGTATGTAAGATTTTGGATTATGCCAAATTCAAGTACGAGCAGAAGAAAAAACAAAAGGAGATTAAAGCTAATGCAGCGAAAGTTGTTTTAAAAGAAATTCGGTTCGGACCTAATACAGATGATCACGATTTCAACTTTAAGTTGAAGCACGCGATCAACTTCCTAAAAGAAGGTGCCAAAGTGAAAGCTTATGTGCACTTTGTTGGACGAAGCATTGTATTTAAGGAAAGAGGTGAGATGTTATTGCTGAAGTTTGCGCAGGCTCTTGAAGATTATGGAGCAGTTGAGCAGCTTCCAAAATTGGAAGGAAAGCGAATGAACATCTTCATTGCACCGAAACAATCGAAGAAATAATTTCAACTAAATACAAACAGCAAAATGCCAAAAGTAAAAACCAAATCTTCCGCTAAAAAGCGATTCGCTTTAACCGGAACAGGAAAAATCAAAAGGAAGCACGCTTACAAAAGCCACATCCTAACTAAGAAAGCTACCAAAAGAAAGAGAGAATTGACCAAAACTGGTTTGGTTCACACTTCCGATGAAGGTAGAGTAAAAGACATGTTGAGAATCTGATCAGCCTGTCTAATTAATTAAGGTTTATTTATTCACCAGATGCTTTGGTTTAAAAGATTCCATTAAAATGGAACACCAAGTGTCAAAAAACAAAAAACTATGCCTAGATCAGTAAACGCGGTAGCGTCCAGAGCAAGAAGAAAAAAAGTGCTTAAAGCCACAAGAGGTTACTTCGGAAGAGGTAAAAACGTGTGGACTGTAGCAAAAAACAAGTACGAGAAGGGTCTTCAGTATGCGTACAGAGACAGAAAAGCGAAGAAGAGAGAATTCAGAGCTTTATGGATCCAGCGTATCAATGCCGGTGCAAGAGAGCACGGTATTTCCTATTCTCAATTTATGGGTATGTTGAAGAAAGCTGAAATCGAGTTGAACCGTAAGGTATTGGCTGATTTGGCTATGAACCACCCAGAGGCATTCAAAGCTGTAGTTGAAAGAGTAAAATAAGGTTTGCTGACCTTATTTTGCGGAAAGCCTTCCCTTTTTGGGAGGGCTTTTTTTGTTTAATAAGCATTTAGGTTAAAGTATATCAAAGACTGGTAATCTCTTTAAATCAAACTTGGATATGAATCCTGCGCAATCAATGAAAATTGGGAAGAACATAATTTTTCACCCAATCTCTTCCTTTTCCAGATTTAAGTTCTTTTTCTCTTTTTAAAGCATCTTTTTTAGAGTCGAAAAACTCTACAAATACAACCATCCATAGCCTATATCTAGTTGTAAAACCTTTTGTTGATTTAAAATTGTGAAAATTGAACCTAGTGATTAAATCCGAGGTCATTCCAGTGTAGGTTTTACCAGTTGAAGGCTAGAAGAGTATGTAGACTACAAATTCATCCATATACTAAAAATAAAAAAGGCCTCTGAAAAACCAGAGACCTTTGTAGTCCCGAAAGGATTCGGGAGGAGTTGAACCTGTCTGCGACAGGCAGGCCCGTTTCCGCCGCGCCTGTGCGCCTTAGGCGTAGCGGATATAAATCCTGCGCTCTAACCAACTGAGCTACCTCGCCAGAATTTTTTTTAATCACTATTTCAATATTTCGGGAGTTGCACCTGTCTACGACAGGCAGGCCCGTGTCCGCCAAGGCGGATATGAATCCTGCGCTCTAACCAACTGAGCTACCTCGCCAGAATTTTTTTAATCACTATTTCAATATTTCGGGAGTTGAACCTGTCTGCGACAGGCAGGCCCGTGTCCGCCGCGCCTGTGCGCCTTAGGCGTAGCAGATATGAATCCTGCGTAATCAATGAAAATTGGGAAGAACATAATTTTTCACCCACTCTCTTCCTTTTCCAGATTTAAGTTCTTTTTCTCTTTTTAAAGCATCTTTTTTAGAGTCGAAAAACTCGACATATACAACCATTCATGGCCTATATCTAGTTGTAAAACCTTTTGTTGATTTAAAATTGTGAAAATTGAACCTGGTGATTAAATCAGAGGTCATTCCGGTGTAGGTTTTACCAGTTGAAGGAGAGAAAAGTATGTAGAATACAAATTCATCCATATCCTAAAAATAAAAAAGGCCCCTGAAAAATCAGAGACCTTTGTAGCGAGGACGGGAGTTGAACCCGTGACCTCAGGGTTATGAATCCTGCGCTCTAACCAACTGAGCTACCTCGCCAGAATTTCTTTTAATAATTTTTAGATATTGAATATTGTAATTAATGCCTATATTAAGACACAGTCGAAATTCAATATTTCAAGGCTGAAAATCTTTATTTTCATCCGGTAAACCTCCCTCGCGAATGGGAATGCAAATATGAGGTCTTGTACTGTTAAATGCAAGTTGACGTTCTGTAAAAAATGAAATTTTCATCTAAGAAAATTTAGAAATCATGGTTAAAAATAAGTTTGTTGCTGATTATCAAATCAATGCGTCAAGGAAAATTGTTTTCCAATATTTGAGTACCGCAAGTGGCTTGGAGGAATGGTTTGCAGAGGGAGTTCGGATCAATGAAGACAAAGTTTTCATCTTTGACTTTGACAATGAGGAGCATTATGCCCGAGTTGCTTCCTTGCGCATCAATTCTCATGTAAAATTTGAGTTTTTCGATCCCAAAGATCCATATGAAAGTGATCATGCCTATATAGAGTTCAAATTGGAAGAAAATGAATTGACACAATCTCTTTTCTTAAAAGTTATTGATTATTCGGATAGCTACGAAGAAGATGAACTGGTGGCTATCTGGGATGGCTTAATTTCCAAATTGAAAGAGATAATTGGAGGTTAATTTCAATGATTTTAGCAACTTTGAACATCCATATCTATGTTTCGTTTAGAAGCAGGGTAGAAGAGGTGTCATGAAAAAAATAGACAAACTTATACTTGGGTCTTTCATAGGCCCATTTTTATTGACTTTTGTTGTTGTTGACTTTATCCTATTAATCGTCAACATGCTGAAATATTTCGATGAAATTTTCGGCAAAGGGCTGGGCTTTTGGATTTATGCCGAATTGATCGGCTATTTCGTCGTGTCTATTTCTCCGATGGCCTTGCCATTGGCAGTATTGCTTTCAAGTTTGATGACTTTCGGGAACTTAGGGGAACACTTTGAACTGACAGCTATCAAGAGTTCTGGTATTTCACTTATTCGGGCTTTAAGGCCGATAGCCATATTTACCGTCTTTTTGGTAATTGCTGCCTTCTTATCCAATAATTTCTTGGTACCCAAAGTCAATTTGAAAACCTTCAGCTTACTTTATGACATTCGGATGAAGTCTCCTGCTCTTGATATTAGAGAAGGGATTTTTTATGCAGGTATCCCAGGTTATAGTATTAAAGTCAATCAAAAAATTGGAGACAATGACTTGAAAGATATCATTATCTACAATCACAATGATGCCTTGGGGAATTTGGATGTGACCATTGCAGATTCCGGTCGCATGGAAAAATTTTTTAACGAAAATTACATGAGACTCACCTTATATAAAGGTACCAATTATAAAGAGGCAAGAGCAACTCGTGGGATTTCAGAAAAACCGGTGGAATTCAATCGAACCACTTTTGATGAAAACGTCATCATTTTCGATATGGACGCTTTTCAGTTGAGTAGAACACCTGAGGATCTTTGGTCTACTAATAGAGCAATCAAAAACATTTCGGAAATAAAGGTAGGATTAGATTCCATCTCCACCTTGGTTAATGACGAGCAATTTCAAAACTACAGAACAGCTTCTAGTATATATCCATTCTTTACCCGAGATCGTAATTTAGATCCACTGGATAACATCATGGAAAGAAAAGCGGAGGATGATTCTCTGAGGGTGCAGAAGGCAAGAAAAAACAGAGAATTGGCTGATTCCTTAGAAAACCTGAAAAATAAACCTGATACCAGTACTATTTTGGCTACCAAACCTGAGTCTAGGTTAGAGTTCAAACCGGATAGCTCAAAAACTCTTTCAGTTAGAAACTCAAGCTCCATATCCAAATCAGATTCACTTTTTCAGGCTAAAGTTTCCAACAGAAAAATTCAGAGGAGAAATCTAGAAAATATCGAGTTAGATGCTGAGGAATTGGTTGAGAACCCTCAAGAAGATATTCAGGAGCAGCCAAAGAAGATACGAAGAACAGATCCTTTGTCAGAGGAAGAAAAGGCTAAAATCGACTCAGTGGTTTTCAAAAAAGGCTATCAGTCAAATGCTCTTACTATGGCATTAAATAATGCTAGAAGCCTGAAAAATAATTTTAACATCAAAAAAATTCAGATTGAAAATCATCAGAAGGAGTTTAGGAGATATGAGATAGCTTGGTATCAAAAATATACTCAAGCTTTTGCATGTTTTGTGATGTTTTTGATAGGTGCTCCGCTGGGTGCCATTATCAAAAAAGGAGGCCTAGGGATGCCGGTCTTGGTTTCAATCATTTTCTTTATAGTCTATTACATGCTGACCATCACGGGAGAAAAATGGGCGAAGGAAGGCGTTACTGATCCTTTCCTGGGAACATGGTTTTCCTGTCTGATGCTACTTCCTTTCGGATTGTTCTTTTTGAAGCAGGCAAGAAAAGATGCCAGATTATTTGAACCGGACTTTTACATAGAATGGTGGAAAGGAGTAAGAAAACGCTTCAAAGAAAAGAGAACTGTTCATTCTTGATATTTTATTTTTAGAATAATAGCCTTACCTTTGTAGCTGTTTTAATTAATTTAGCTAAACATGTATTTAACATCAGAGACAAAACAAGAGTTGTTTAAGAATCATGGAAGGTTAAAATCTGCTACTGATACAGGATCTCCTGAATCACAGATTGCCCTCTTCACTCACAGAATCAAGCATTTGACTGAGCATTTGAAGTCAAATAAGAAGGATCACTCCTCAAGATTAGGTTTGTTGAAGTTGGTAGGTAAGAGAAGAAGCTTACTTGACTACCTCATGAAAAAAGACATCGAGCGATACAGAGCGATCATCGCCGAGTTAGGAATCAGAAAATAACCCTTTAGTAAGGTTCTCTAAACTGAGAACCTTACTTTTTTCTTTTTTAGCTGGATGCGTTTATTTTTAAAACGAAAGAAGTATTACTAATCATAATTTATGTTACCAAACTTAATCACTAAGACCATCACCCTTCAGGATGGTAGAGAAATTACTATTGAAACAGGAGCTCTTGCCAAGCAGGCAGACGGTTCTGTTGTTGTGCGGATGGGAAAAGCCATGTTATTGGCTACAGTTGTTTCAAAGAAAGAAGCTTTAGAAGGTGTAGACTTTTTACCGCTTTCTGTTGATTACCAAGAAAAATTTGCTGCTTCCGGAAAAATCCCGGGAGGATTTTTGAAAAGAGAGGGTAGACTTTCTGACTATGAGATATTGATCTCAAGAATTGTCGATAGAGCTATCAGACCAATTTTTCCAGACGATTATCATGCAGATACTCAAGTAGCTATTACTTTGATGTCCTCTGACGAAGAAGTATTGCCGGATGCATTGGCAGGTTTAGCAGCTTCCGCAGCTTTAGCTGTTTCAGATATTCCTTTCAACGGACCTATTTCTGAGGTAAGAGTTGCTAAAGTGGATGGAAAATTGATCATCAACCCTAAGCCAGTTGAATTAGAGAAAGCTAGCTTGGAATTTATAGTAGCCGGATCATTGGATTACATCTTGATGGTGGAAGGCGAAGCCAACGAAATCTCAGAAGACGAGATGGTAGAGGCTATGCAATTTGCCCATGAAGAAATCAAAAGACATTGTGAAGCTCAGATGGAGCTTACCAAACTGGTAGGAAAAGAAGAGAAGCGTGAGTACTCTCATGAGAAGTCTGATCCTGCTTTGTATGACAAAATGAAAGCTGAATTGTATGATAAATTATACAATTCTGTAAGCAAGCAAATTGCTAACAAATCAGAGAGATCTGAATTGATCAAAGCTATTAAAGACGAGTTCGTAGAAAGTTTAGGTGAAGAGCATGAGTTTGAAGCCTCTCTGATCGGGCCGTATTTCCATAAAATCCATAAGGAAGCAGCGAGAAACCTTACTTTAAATGAAAAGAAAAGGTTGGATGGAAGAAAACTCAATGAGATCAGACCTATTTGGTCAGTCGTTGATTATTTGCCATCTGCTCATGGTTCAGCTGTATTTACCAGAGGGGAAACTCAATCAGTAACTACCTGTACGCTCGGTACCAAGATGGACGAGCAAATGGTGGATGGAGCTGTGCTTTCAGGATTCAACAAATTCTTTTTGCATTACAACTTCCCAGGTTTCTCTACCGGTGAGGTGAAACCAAACAGAGGTCCAGGTAGAAGAGAAGTAGGTCACGGTAACTTGGCGATGAGAGCCTTGAAGAAAGTGTTACCTCCTGAAAATGAGAACCCTTACACCATCAGAATCGTATCAGACATTCTTGAGTCAAATGGATCATCATCCATGGCTACAGTTTGTGCAGGTTCGCTTGCCTTGATGGATGCAGGTATTCAAATCAAAGCTCCAGTAACAGGTATAGCAATGGGAATGATCTCTGATGCCAAAACTGGAAATTATTCCATTTTATCTGATATTCTCGGAGATGAGGATCACTTGGGTGATATGGACTTCAAAGTGACCGGTACTGAAAAAGGAATCACTGCATGTCAGATGGACCTTAAAGTAGAAGGTTTGGATTATAGTGTTTTGAAAGAAGCATTATACCAGGCAAAAGAGGGAAGGCTACACATTTTAGAAGAAATTTCTAAGACTTTGGCTACACCTAAGTCTGATTTGAAGCCTCATACTCCAAGATCTTATACCATGATGATTCCTAAAGAATTGATTGGCGCTGTGATTGGACCTGGAGGAAAGGTGATTCAGGAAATGCAAAAGGATACAAACACTACTATCGTGATCGAAGAAATCGATAACCAAGGTAAGATTAATGTATTCTCTGCTAACCAGGACAACTTAAATGCAGCATTGAGCAGAATCAAAGCAATCGTTGCTCAGCCAGAAATAGGAGAGACTTACACTGGAAAAGTAAAGAATATTCAACCATTTGGAGCGTTTGTGGAATTTATGCCGGGTAAAGATGGTTTACTTCATATATCCGAGATTAAATGGGAGCGTCTTGAAAGTATGGACGGGGTGCTTGAACCAGGTGAAGAGATCGTGGTGAAGCTGATCGATGTCGACAAAAAGACAGGTAAGTTTAAGCTATCCAGAAAGGTTTTATTACCAAAACCTGAAAAACAGGAACCAAAAGCTCAGTCCTAAGCTTCTATTTATTAAATTCATTATCTTAAATTCAATTACACCAATAATATTTCTGAATGAGGCAGCTAAAAATTAGCAAACAGATTACCAACAGAGAAAGCCAATCCTTAGATAAGTATCTACAGGAGATTGGTAAGGTAGATCTGTTAACAGCAGACGAAGAGGTAGTTTTAGCAAAAAGAATCCGGGAAGGCGATCAGCTTGCACTGGAAAAATTGACTAAAGCCAACCTTCGATTCGTAGTTTCTGTAGCCAAGCAATATCAGAACCAAGGGCTTTCTTTGGGAGATTTGATCAATGAGGGGAACTTAGGTTTGATTAAGGCTGCCCAAAGATTTGATGAAACACGTGGATTTAAATTTATCTCCTATGCTGTTTGGTGGATTAGACAATCTATCCTTCAGGCATTGGCAGAGCAATCCCGTATTGTAAGACTTCCTTTGAACAGGGTAGGTTCCTTGAACAAAATCTCCAAAACTTTCAGTGAATTGGAGCAGAAGTTCGAAAGAGAGCCTTCTCCTGAAGAGCTTGCTGAAGTATTGGAAGTGACTGCATCTGAAGTTGTGGATACCATGAAAATTTCTGGTAGACACGTTTCAATGGATGCTCCTTTCGTTCAGGGTGAAGAAAACAGCCTTTTGGACGTATTGGAAAATGACGGAGATGAGAAGCCGGATGATGGCTTGATGAATGACTCTTTGAGAAAAGAGGTTCAAAGAGCACTCTCTACGCTTACTCAAAGAGAAGCTGATGTGATTACCTTGTACTTTGGTTTGAACGGAGAGCATGCAATGACTTTGGAAGAGATTGGTGAAAAATTCAATCTGACCCGAGAGCGTGTAAGGCAAATTAAAGAAAAGGCCATTCGAAGGCTGAGACATACATCCAGAAGTAAGACCTTGAAGCCTTATCTGGGATAAAATAAAAAGGGGTTTCAAGCCCCTTTTTTTATTTTTAGATGTTTGTACTTCAAAATAAATTGAAGTGATTACCAATAATATAAAATCACTTTTGGGAATTTTAACTTATCCCGGTTTTGTTGGCAAACTAGAAATATCAAAATTTACCCGATTTAACACAATTCGTTGATGAGTCAAGAAATTGAAAGAGTCAAAGTTCTGATTATTGGATCAGGACCGGCAGGCTATACAGCAGCCATTTATGCTTCCAGAGCAGGTTTAAACCCGATTTTATACACCGGAGGACAACCAGGAGGACAATTAACCATCACTACTGATGTAGAAAACTATCCAGGTTATCCAGATGGAATCATGGGTCCTGAAATGATGGAAGACTTTAGAAAACAAGCCGAGCGTTTTGGAACTAAAGTTCGATATGGTATGGTGACAGATGTGGACTTTTCTGTCAAGCCCCATGTGGTGACAGTAGACGATCAAGTAAAAGTGCTAGCAGATACTGTGATTATTTCCACTGGAGCCTCAGCGAAATGGTTAGGACTGGAAAGTGAAAATAGATTGAATGGAAAAGGAGTTTCTGCCTGTGCTGTCTGTGATGGATTTTTCTTCAGAGGTCAGGAAGTGGCGATTGTAGGAGCAGGAGATACAGCTTGTGAGGAAGCTTCTTATTTGGCTAACATTTGTAGCAAAGTTTACATGTTGGTGAGAAGAGGAGAGATGAGAGCATCTCAAATCATGCAAAAACGTGTAATGAATAATCCTAAAATTGAAATTCTCTGGAATACTGAAACAGATGAGATTTTGGGTGAGGATGAAGTGACCGGAGTAAGAATTTTAGATAATATAACAGGAGAAAAAAGGGAAATTAAAATTTCTGGCTTCTTTGTTGCTATTGGTCATCAACCAAACACCGAGGTATTCAAAAAATTCATCCATATGGATGATGCTGGATATATCAAGACCATTCCTGGAAGTACCAGGACTAATGTGGAAGGTGTTTTCGCTTGCGGAGATGCCCAGGATAATATCTATAGGCAGGCAGTCACAGCAGCGGGAACTGGCTGTATGGCAGCTTTGGATGCAGAGCGGTATTTGGCCGAAACTGAAAATCATTAAATGAATTCATGAGGTATCTTAGACTGATACTTATTTGCGGAATATTTTTGAGCATTGGACTTACCCAGTCTAATGCTCAAATTTTTCCTAAGATTATCAAGAGAAATTCTAACACAACTCCTGTGGTTCCTCAAGAAAGGAAAAACATTGAGTTGAGGGGATTTGACCAGGAATCTTATCTGAGAACACTTTCTACAGTGACGGATTCCATGATTTTTGAAAATAATGTGAACCTGGGTAAGGTTCGATCAATCATAGCAGAAGATCAAAATGTGATGATCTGGGCACCTACCAACCGATTAGTGAAGGTGTCTGAACAAATTCAAATTGACAGTATTTGGGTAACTGCTTACGAATATTTTTCTGCTTGGGACTCTAAAAAAATCGATATCTACGACTTTGATATCAAAAGCTTTCAAGACTCTGTAAAAATCCGATTATATGATCCATTTTTTGGTTACAATTGGAGTATGCCTTTGGATCAAACACCCATTACTTCTCCCTTTGGCTATAGATGGAGAAGATGGCATTACGGGACTGACCTAGATCTAAATACCGGCGACCCTGTATATAGTACTTTCGATGGCATTGTTAGAGTTCGTTCCTATGATCGATACGGCTATGGTTATTATTTAGTAATCAGACATAAAAATGGACTTGAAACCCTTTATGGGCATTTATCCAAGTATTTAGTGGAAGTTGGTCAAGAAGTAAAAGCCGGTGAATTAATTGCCAAGGGAGGAAATACCGGTAGAAGTACAGGATCTCACTTACATTATGAATTAAGGTATAGAGGTCAGCCTTTTGACCCTGAAAATGTATATGATTTCAAGGAATACCGAATTCTTAACCAAGAATTTTTGTTGACTTCAGATACATTTTCTCACGTTGCTCAGGCTAGGGCTAGGGCCTATCACAGGGTGAAAAGTGGAGATACTTTAGGCTCAATTGCTAGAAGGTACGGCGTTTCAGTTAGTACATTGACTAAATTGAATGGGATCACTTCTAGGTCAATATTAAGAATTGGACAAAATCTAAGAGTGCGATAAATAAGATGAAGCTGGATATTTTGGTAATAGCGGCGCATCCGGATGATGCGGAATTAGGTTGCTCGGGAACAATTGCTGCTCATATTGCGAAAGGGTACAAAGTAGGTATCGTTGACCTTACAGCAGGAGAGATGGGGACCAGAGGTACTCCCGAATTGAGAATTGAAGAGGCCAACAAGGCTGCTGAAATATTAGGATTATCTGCTCGGGAAAATATGGGCTTTAAGGACATTTTTTTCCAGGATAACCAGGAGCATCAATTAGAGCTTATCAAGATCATCCGAAAATATCAACCAGATATAGTTTTAGCTAACGCAGTTACCGATCGGCATCCTGATCATGGTAAAGGCTCTGATCTAGCCACAAATTCCTGTTTCATGAGTGGATTGAGAAGGATTGAAACGGAATTAGACGGAAAGGCGCAGCAAGCTTGGAGACCCAAGTTTGTTTATCATTATATTCAAAATAATTACATAGAGCCTGACTTTGTGGTGGATATCACAGATTACTGGGACACCAAAGTGGAAAGCATTTTAGCTTTTCAATCTCAGTTTCATGATCCCAACAGTGAGGAGCCTGAAAGCTTTATTTCAAATCCTGATTTTTTGCCATTTATTGAAGCCCGTGCTAGAGAAATGGGACACAGGATCATGACCACTTATGGAGAAGGGTTTACTGTAGAACGGATGATTGGAGCTACTGATTTATTTGATTTAAAATAATCAGGGAGCAAGTCTGGAGATTATCCAACTTCCACTTTCAGTTCTTTCAAATAAGATTCTATCATGTAATCTGCTAGGTCTTCCCTGCCAAAATTCAATTTTGGATGGTATAACTCTGTATCCTCCCCAGTGAGGTGGACGGATCATTTTTTCTGATTTAAACCTTTCCTCAACCGCCTCTTGGTTTTCATCCAAAACCTCTCTGGAGCTAATTTTCTTACTCTGAGGCGATGTCCAAGCTCCAATTTGAGATCCCTGGGGCCTGCTAAAGAAATACTCGTCTGATTCAGCTTCGCTGATTTTTTCCACTTTTCCAGTCACTCTAACCTGCCTTTCAAGCTCTGCCCAAAAAAATGTCAGAGATGCTTTAGGGTTATTGGCCAACTCTTGACCTTTCTCACTCGAGTAATTAGTGAAAAATACAAAGCCATAATCTAATTCCTTGAGCAGGACCACTCGGCCATTTGGATACCCATCCAAACCTACTGTGGATAAGGTCATGGCATTTACTTCAAGTACCTGAGATTCAACAGCTTCTTCTAACCAAGTCTTGAATTGCTTAAAAGGATCTTTATTTATATCGCTGATATCCAGAGACTTTAGGGTGTAATCTTTACGTATTGATGAAATATCCATAGGAGGGGACTGGTATAAATTTTAACAGAATAAAAGTACAATGAGCATTGCATTTATAAAATTTAGGCATATATTTTTCCTGAAATAATCTTTTTGCGGAAATGAGTGAATCCAACCTTCCAACACCTCAAGCGGGAGATTTGTTAATCTCTGAGCCTTTTTTGCAGGACGAGAATTTTTCTCGTTCGGTAGTTCTGTTATGCGAGCATAATTCTGAAGGGAGCTTTGGATTGGTGTTCAATAAACCATCCATTCTTCGGTTGAATGAAATTGTGGAAGGTTTTGATTTTCTGGACCTAGAAGTTTACGTGGGAGGTCCGGTTGAACAGAACACATTACATTTTGTTTACTGTGGTGATAAACAGTTAAGCGAAAGTATTCAAATTGGAGAAAAGCTCTGGTGGGGAGGTGATTTTGAGGAGTTGAAGTCCAGATTGAAAACAGGAACCTTCGATTTAGAATCAATTCGATTCTTTTTGGGATATTCCGGTTGGGCACCTGGTCAACTGACAGATGAGCTTACAGAAAACACCTGGATAGTCTGCAAAGAAGAATTAAATATCACAGCATTCAATTATTCTTCGGAAGAGCTTTGGAAAAGCCTTTTAAAAAATATGGGAGGGGAGTTTAAATTGATTGCAAATTATCCCACTGACCCAAGATTAAATTAGGCAAAATCCCTACTTTTGCCCATATTGCCTTGAAATAGTAGTGTTTTTATGACTGAGAAAAGTAATGATTTGTCCGACAAGGACAAGGTGACCTCAGCTTCCGAATCTCCGGAAGCCAAGGGTAAAGAGAAAAAAGTAGAAAACTCATCTGAAAAAGAGAGTTCAGATGTAGAAAGCAAAGAAGCGGCTCCCGAGTCTAGTGCTGAGGAGAAGACTTCTGAACCTGAAGTAGTTGAAGCCAAAGAAGAAGATGCAGCAGTCACTTCTGAATTGGATGAAACTGATGAGGAGGAAGAGGAGGATCATCACGATGAGGATTTGGATATAGAAAATTTATCCAAAGCCGAATTAGTAAAGCTTCTTAAAGAAAAGACCAAAGAGAGTTCAAGCCCACTGAAGCTTGAAAAGATGGTGAATACTATCAAAGCTGCTTTCGACGAATATACCCATAAGGAGCGTGATGAGGCTTTAGAAAAATTTAAAGCTGAAGGTGGAACTGAGGACGATTTTGACTTTAGACCTTCCGATGAGGAGAGAGATTTCAATACCTACTATTACGAATTCAAAAAGCAGGTTTCTTCCATTCGAAAAGAAGCCGAAAAGCAGAAAGAGAAAAATCTAGACGCTAAGACCGAAATTCTCAATAAACTTCGTGAATTGGTGGATGGGGAAGAAACTACCCTTAGCATCAATGCTATCAAATCGATTCAGGAGGAATGGAAGTCTATAGGACCTGTTCCTGCTGCGCAAAACAGAAGCCTTTGGGCCAGCTACAATGCCTTGATGGATAGATTCTATGATAATAGAAGTATCTATTTTGAATTGAAAGAGCTGGACAGAAAGAAAAATCTGGAGAGCAAACTAGAGCTATGTGAGAAGGCTGAAGCCCTGAAAGATATGCCGGATCTAAAAGAGGCTATCAAGGCGCTTAATGAGTTACACGAAGAGTTTAAACATATAGGACCTGTTCCGAGAGAGGAGCAAGAAGAACTTTGGAAGCGTTTCAAGGCTGCCTCTGATGCTGTTTACGACAGAAGAAAAGAGTTCTACGAAAGCCAGAAAGAGGTTTTCAAAAAGAATCAGAATGAGAAAGAAGCTTTGATCGAAAAGTTAAATGCTTTCTCTGATTTCAAAGCTGAAAGAATCAAAGACTGGAATACTAAAACCAAAGAGATTCTTGATATCCAAAAAAGCTGGGAGAAAATCGGCCCTGTTCCTAGGGAATCGGGACGAGAAATCAACAAAGCCTTTTGGACTGCTTTCAAGAAATTCTTCCATAACAAAAACCTTTTCTTCAAGGAGCTCGATGAAATCCGTGCTACAAACCAAGCCAAGGCTGAAGAGTTAATTCAAAAGGCAGAAGAGTTAAAAGATTCTACAGATTGGCAAAATACGGCCAATGCTATGATTGCCTTACAGCAGGAATGGAAGAAGTTGGGGCCAACTCCGGAGAAAAGCAGAGATAATCTATACAAGCGATTCAAGACTGCCTGTGATACTTTCTTCGATAACAGAAGGAATTCCAATAAGCAGGCAAATCAGGAGTACGAAGCGAATTACAAGGCTAAGCAGGCTGTTTGTGATGAAATTATCAAAGCATCCAAAGAAAATCCTAGCGAAGAAGAACTGACTGAGTTTGTTGGGAAATTCAACGAGATTGGTTTTGTGCCAAGAAAGAATATGAAAGATATTCAGGCGCAATTTAAGGCTGCTGTAGATGCTTATTTGGAGAAACTGGATGATGACTTCGATCGTGAAGACTTCTTGTTCAGATTGAATTTGAATAGAATTCAATCCGATCCAAATGCTGTGAAGACCTTGAATAAGAAAGAGCATGGCATCAGAAAGCAGATTTCTGATTTGGAAAATAATATCACCTTGTGGAAAAATAACTTGGAGTTTTTCGCTGCTTCAAAAACTGCAGACAAATTGAAAGATCAGTTTGATGTGAAGATTCAGAAAGCAGAGGAAGAAATCGAAAAACTGAAGAAGAAGCTTTCCATTTTAAGGGAGTTTTAAATTAATCTCACTCAGAATAAGTGAGATAGAGAATATAGCTAAATTTTAATTCCTGAGTGTTTGGAGTGAAAAGATGATCAGGCTATATTTGCATCACAATTAAGGAACGCCTCTTTAGCTCAGCTGGTAGAGCAACTGACTTGTAATCAGTAGGTCGCTGGTTCGATCCCGGCAAGGGGCTCAAAAACCACCCAATAATGGGTGGTTTTTTTATTTTGTCAGAATCTATTTTTTTTGTTTACGTCATTTATTCTCCTTCCTACGATAAATTTTATATTGGTCAAACGGAAGATATTGACAGACGACTGATTGAACATAACAATCATTTTTTTTCAAATGCCTCAACCAAATTCGCAGATGATTGGGAAATTTTTCATTTGATTATATGTTCGTCTAGAAGTCAGGCAATCAAGATAGAAAGCCATTTAAAAAAGTCAAAGAATAAAGTTTACCTGGAAAACTTGAAAAAATATCCAGAGATTTCAGAGAGATTAATTGAAAAATATAAAGATAATGATCAGTAGGTCGCTTCCCCGATAGCTATCGGGGCGATCCCGGTAAGGGGCTCAAAAACCACTCAGAAATGGGTGGTTTTTTGTTTTATATTAACCTTGTTTTTTGATTGAGTCTTCAATTATTTATTAAACCTTAACACAAAAAAAGCTGACCTTAGAAAGATCAGCTTTTTACAATAGGTTATTTAGGTTTAGGTCTTTTTGAGTGTGAACTCAGGTAAATATTTGATTTTTCCCCCTTCCATAGCAGATTCATGAGCCAAAATACCCACACAGGTAATATTTGCTGACTCTCTTGCATCAGGATAGGGAGCTCTATCTTCTTGAAGGGCGCTTAGAAACTCATGAACCAAATGGGGATGAGAACCTCCATGCCCAGATCCTTGGGTGAAGGAAAGGTGCTGGTTCTCATCAGAGTCATAAACTCCATGAGTCGTAAATTTTTGAATGCCTTCTGGTAATAAATGTGCGTAATCAGGAATTTTAATTTTTTCAGGAACTTCTCCGGTATGAATTACAGAATCCTCATGCTCAATCAAGGTCCATTCAAAGGACTTTTTTGAACCATATACATCGAAACTTTCTCTATACTGTCTAGCTGTATTGAATAGTGATCTAGTAACCTCGGCAGCTAGATCACTGTTTTTTAACTTGATGTGGCAGGTTTCAATGGCAAATGGAGATCCATATTTTGGGATCAGATTTTCATCGATTCGACCTGAACCCAGGCAAGAAACATACTCGGCCTGAGCTTTTGGTAATGCCAAAACCGGTCCCACACAGTGAGTTGCATAATGCATAGGAGGGAGGCCTTCCCAATATCCCGGCCATCCTGCCATTTCCTGCTGATGAGAGGCTCTTAAAAACTGGATTTTTCCCAACTCACCTTTTTCGTAAAGCTCTTTGACAAATAGAAACTCACGGCTGTATACCACCGTTTCCATCATCATATAGGTTAAACCGGTCGATTCAGTCAATTCAACGATCTGCCTACACTCTTCTACCGTGGTCGCCATGGGAACAGTACAAGCCACATGTTTTCCTGCCTTAAGAGCTTTGATTGACTGTTCTGCATGATTTTGAATAGGTGTATTGATATGTACTGCATCAATGTCAGGATCCTTTAGCAATTCATCATAATCGGTATAGACCTTTTCAATACCAAAGGCTTTTCCAATGGCCTCAGCTTTTTCCTGATTCCTTTGACATATGGCATACATATTCGCCATTGGGTGTTGCTGATAGATGGGTATAAACTCAGCTCCAAATCCAAGTCCTATGATGGCTATGTTAATAGGTTTTTTACTCATGGGTTTATTTTTTAAAAATTCTTATTTCAGTTTTCAAGTGTTAGAGACCTGATTAAATATTTCTTTTTTCTACTCAGAAGCCCATTTTTTTAGGAATTCCAGACCCTCTTTTGCAAATCCATCTTGGCTAGGAACCAAAGGCTTCCAAATACAAACAGCTCCTGCCAATTCCTTCACTTTTGGAGTAAAGCTTTCAATGGAAATTGTTCCTTGGTAATTAATAGACTCCAGACCTCTTTTCCAGGCGGCCCAATTTGTTTGTCCAGTTCCCGGTGTACCTCGGTAATTTTCAGAAACCTGCACATGAATTAGCTTATCCCCAACTCTCTGAATGGCCTTTTCAATATCTGGCTCCTCAATGCTAATATGAAATCCATCTAATAAGGCTTTGGCTTCTTTTTCATTGATATCTTGGATTAATTGAGCCAATTCCTCAGCAGTATTAATTAAATCAGTTTCAAAGCGATTCAAGGTTTCAATCGCGATATCTAATCCATGATTTCTAGCTTTGCCACAGACTTTCCGGAGGTTTTGAACAGCTCTGTCCCATTCGAGTTTCTTTTGCTCAGGAGACACAAGCCTAGCTTTACCGACCGCAGAGTACATAGGACCGGCCACAAACTTTGCTCCCAATTCACTGGCAATTTCAAAGCATTGATCCATGTACTTAAAACAAGTATCGTGGAAGGCAGGATCATCATGAGTAAAGTCTCTGCTGGGTCCAAAAGCTCCACAAATGATGGCGCTTAAACCATTATCCTCTAAAGCCTTTTTTACCGCAGCTAGATCCACCAATTCAGGATCTTCTACAGGAATTTCTACTGCATCGTATCCATAATTCTTGATTTTTGGAAAAAGGGAGACTGTTTCCATGTTAAAAGGAGAAGTCCATAGCCAGGTACTAACACCGAATTTTACATTCAAGGCCATACTATTCTACTTTCATAATTCCGTTCATTATTCTCCAATGCCCCGGCACAGTGCATATAAATGGATATTCACCCGGCTCAGTTGGAGCTATGAATACAAGAGATTCTCTTCCTTCGGGGTCTACCAATCGCGTGGCTGCTATCACCTGAGGGATTTTAGGAACATAATTCTGTTCAGCTCCTTTTGGATCCCTAGCCAATTCATCCGCAGCCTTTCCGATCTGTTCCATAGATCCTTTCTGGCCTATTACCAGATTATGCTGCATAAAATCAGGGTTCTCAAAGTCTATAGTCACCTGCGAACCAGCTTTTACAGTGAATGTGGCTTTGTCAAATTTCATTTCATGAGGAATGACCCCCAGTTTAATGATAGAAGTTCCATTTGCCTGTTGGCTGGCTACAAAACTCTCCTCTTCCATCAAGGATGTCCCTGGCTTATTCAATGATAGAGTAGATTTATTGCTGAGTCTACCGCCAAACCACCAAGTGCCTTCGTATTTTCCAACCACATTTCTACTATCATTCTGACCAACTCTCACTCGGTTCGGAGATAAGGACTCCTTAAATAATCCATTGGTCTTTCCTTTGGCTATTTCCTCACCATCGATTTTTAATGTCATACTGCCGTCCTCTTTCAAACTCGCATCGATGGTAAACTGAGTTTCAGGAAGGGTTTTCTTAGAGCTGAGAATATTGAGTTTTTCATTTTGTGCAACTGCAAAATGAAGGGCATCTTGATAAAAATACAGGCTATATCCATTGGTATTATTTCCTTGAGCCACCAAAACACCTTCCAATGGGTTTTGTCCTTTAGACACTATAACTCGAAGTGCTATTTCTTTTCCAGCTACGTCCGGAGGAAATAAGATACTGTTCCTCTGATCAAGTGGGTATTGCTCTGCTACTAGTGAACGACTAATTCTGTCTGCCAAAGAAAGTTCACTATCTCCAGAAGCTCTTAAAGCTGTGGAATTATCTCTTTTTGCAAATTCAGTTGGGTGCGCCAAAACAGCTGCAAAAATCGCTTGAGGTAAAAAGCTGTCCTTCCCGTTCTCTTCTCTTTCTGCAGCCTGAATTAACATTGCAGCCGCCTTTTCAGAAAAAGGCATATCTGAAACTGCCAGAAATGCGTGCTTTCTGGTAGCCAAATCCGGGTCTTGAGTAATTCCGGAATTCATAATCGCATCTAAAGACGCCGGAGTATTTGGTAAAACGCGAAGTGCATTTTTTCTAACCGCGGCAGAAGGATGGGAGAGGGCTTCAGTGACAGTTTTAAATGCCTCTTCATTTTCTCCATCTAGTTCTCCCAGACCGTGTAAAGCCCATAATGCATTGACAGCAGGAGCATTTAAACCAACTGGATCTACTTTTTCGTCGGAGATAATCTTATATAAATCAGAAATAACAGATTTGTCCTGCTTTTCCACGATCAAGCGCTGCGCTGTCAATCTCCAAAACATGTTATCACTTTTTAGGGCCTCAATCAGCTCTTTTCCGCTGGCATCCTTGAGATCAAAAGTTTTGGAATCTTTTCCACCTTTATAACTGATTATATAAATTCTACCATGTTGACTGTCCCGAAGCGGATTGATGTAGGCATTTCCAGCTCCATTTTCAAATCCTCTAGGCGTAGGATTATGCTGAATAATAAAGTTGTACCAGTCAGCAACCCATAAAGCTCCATCAGGGCCAACTTCTGCATGAACTGGTGAAAACCATTCATCAGAGCTCGCCAAAATATTGAAGTCATTTTTTTCTTTATACCCAGAGCCATCAGTCTGAATTTTTGCTCGGTGAAGGACCCTTCCAGTTGGTTCTGCCACAAAGGCAATCGTATTCCAATATTCTTCCGGAAAACTTCTGGCGGTATAAAAATTATGTCCAGCAGCAGCGGTGTAGCCACCATGCCAATCTACTTGCCTTAAAAATGGTGTCAAATGAGGCATATCATAATGGCTGTCGATTCCATGAACCGTATTAGCAGAACCTTGGAAAATAGGCCTTTTGACATAATTGTTGGCCATGGAAAAATATACGCTATGCTGTCCATTGGCAGTGGAAATAAATGTCTCAAAATCTTCTGTGAAACCAAGTCCCCAGGTATTATTGGAGGTGTTTCCCAAATATTCCAGATTATCACCCGAAGGCTCAAATCTATACACACCTTGTCCGAAGGAATGTCTTTTGCCACTTACTTCTCCATTGAAGCCTGCATAGCCTAAGACTCCCCAGATTTTATTGTCAAATCCATATCTCAGGTTGGAAGGTCCTGCATGGGTATCACTTTTGCCCCAGCCAGTCATCAATATTTCCCTCACATCCGCCACATCATCTCCATCTGTATCTTTTAAGAAGAGAAAATCAGGTGCCATAGAAATTAAAATGCCTCCATTGACCGCCATAATTGATGTGGGAATATTCAAATTATCCGCGAAAACAGTGACTTTATCTGCCTTTCCATCTCCATCTGTATCTTCCAAAATCTTGATTTTGTCGTTTCCACCTTCAGTTCTAACCTCATTCGGATAATCCACGGTTTCGATGACGAAAAGCCTTCCTCTTTCATCCCAGGTCATTGCCATAGGATTGATGATCATGGGTTCGCTGGCAAATAATTCCATTTCAAAACCAACAGGTAGCTGTACCAATTTCATGCTTTGCTCAGGAGAAAGCGGTAGCTGATATTTTGGGGCTGGATCTCTTCTTTCATAATTTGGAATCTCAGCATCCCGAAATTCAGGAGTTGGAATTTCATAAGCCTGTAAAAGCTCATTTACTTTATCGCCCACCGCCCACAGTATACCATTGGCGATTAGATTTTGGAACTCGGCCTTTTGCCAGGTTTCTTCATTGTGACCATATGCAGTGTAAAATACCCTTCCCTTTCCTTCCTCCAATGTCCAAGCATAAGGTTCTCTATGATCACCCTCCACTCGTTCCATCAAAACATGCATGTCTGGGTTCAATTGAGAATGCACATAGGTTTCATCCCAAGTATCAAACTCAGAAATTCCCTGCATGATTGGGTGTGCTGCATCCACGATTTCAGCCTTGAATCTTTCAGCCCCATGGGATTTGAATTGCCCACCAACCGCCTTGACATACCAGTCAGAATTTCTAAAAGACCAAGAAGCACTATGCACCGGAATCAAAGCTTTTCCACTTTGAACGTATTTTTTTAATGCTTTTTCCTGTGAGGAGCTGATTGAATCATGATTAGCATAAATCATCAGTCCATCATAATTGTAAAGCACATCCTCATTCAAATCCTCAGGATTGGTGGTATAGGTCAAATTAATGCCTTTTTGAAAAAGGGGAGTTCCTAAATAAAGCATCAGTTGCTCGGAATTGTGATGCTCACTTTCATGCCCCAAAACCAATATTTCAACCCTTCTGGGCTCGGTCATGGAGAGAAAACTCTTAGGTTTATTGCAAGCAGTCAAAAGGAGAATAAATCCTAGGAAATATAGACTCTTGAGAAAGTAATTAGGTGATTGATTCATGATTTGGGTTTACCTTAATTGCAGGATACTATATTCCATATTTTTAGGCAGGAAATCTTACTGTTTACTTTTAAATTCTGACTGAATTTTGATATGTTTTCTTAATTTGCCTTCAATAAATAGCATAAAGTAGTGAAAAAGCCTGTTCAAAAGTCTAGAATTCCCGAAGACAAATCTTTTCTAATCCGTGAATTAAAAGCCCCATTTTTCGATGTCAATTGGCATTTTCACTCCGAATACCAGCTTTTTGTAGTCCTTAAAGGGAAAGGAACACGCTTTATTGGTAATCATATGAGCTCATTTAAAGAAGGGGATATGGTTTTGACTGGTCCAAATTTGCCTCATCTATGGAGAAATGATCAGGAATATTTTCAAATAGATAGTAAGTTAGAGACCCATGGAATTGTCATCTATTTCCCGGATCACTTCCTCCAGAATGCAGTATTTGAGTTGAATGAATTCTCATCTATTGCAAACATGCTTTATAAGTCCTCGAGAGGATTGGAAGTACAAGGAAAAACCAATCGAGAGATTACTCAAATGATGAAGGAGCTTCTTAAAATGGAAGGAGTCCAATCACTCATTCAGCTTTTGACTATATTGGAAAAAATCGCTCAATCCGAAGAGTACCAAATCATCGCTGATGCAGCCTACACTAATACCTTCAAGGAATCTGAAAAAGACAGAATGGGATTAGTTTATGAGTTTGTCATGCATAGGTTCAATGAAAAAATAGCTTTAAAGGAAGTTGCGGATATCTGTAATCTATCGGAAAGTGCTTTTAGTCGCTATTTTAAAAGTAGAGCAAATCAATCCTTTAGTGATTTCTTGTCTTCTATCCGGATTAATCATGCCTGTAAGCTTTTGCAAAATGAGCAGTTGAACATTAGTCAAATTTGCTATGAAAGTGGATTTTTCACCCTTTCCAACTTCAATAAGCAGTTTCGTGAAAAAATAGGAAAAACTCCTTTAGAATATAGAAAGGAGTTTGTAACCAGTTTTTAAAGATTGTTTTTGAAAATTTCGTTCACTTCATCAGCATAACTGGAACTGATAGGCACAGTATGCCCTTTGAGGTGAAGTTGATGCTTTTCTATTCTATTTACAAGATTTCGATTGGCTAGAAAAGAACGGTGGGTTCGAAAAAAGTAGGAGGGAAGCTCTTTCTCTACTTGAGAAAGAGTCATTCGACTTACAATTTTATGATTTTCCAGCTGGAAGTTGACATAATTCCCCTGAGACTCGCAGTACAGAAGTTCGTCGAAATCCACTCTGGCGATTCCCTCAGAGGTCTTGATGAATAGATGGGAATCTTTATCCGATTCATGTAGTGAGATCCATTCCTGGGCCTTTTGACAAGCTTTTAGAAATCGCGGAAAAGAGAATGGCTTCAATAAATAATCCATGGCGTTCAACTCAAAACCTTTGACTGCAAAATCCGAATAAGCCGTGGTGAAAATCACCTGCACATCAGAAGGTAGAAGTTCCGCCAAATCAATTCCCGATAAATCCGGCATATTGATGTCCAGAAATACTACTTGCACAGGATTGGATTTAATGTATTCCAATCCCTCAATAGCATTGGTAAAATATGCACTGACTTCTAGAAAAGGCACTTTTGAAGCATGTGCTTTGATTACTTCCAGCGCATAGGATTCATCGTCTATTGCAACTGCTTGCAGCATAGGTTTACTTTAATTGGATGGAAAAATGTACAAAGAAATCATTGTCATTGGAAACGATATTTAATTGATGTTGATGAGGATATAGTAACTCCAATCGCTTTTTAACATTTTCTAGTCCTATGCCTGATTCCTCCTGTTTTGATTCTTTAGTTGAACTTTTAGGGTGAACGCTATTGACCACATCCAGGTGTAAAGAACCGGAAATACATCTGAGATTTATTTTTATCCAGGATTTTTCTTTGGCACTTATTCCATGCTTGAAAGCATTTTCTACAAATGGAATAATCAGCATGGGAGCAATCTTTCCGGAACATTGATTCTCATTGATTTGAATATCAGTTTCCAGGTTTTTCTGTGCGCCAAATCGTAGCATTTGTAGATCCAGGTAATTTCTGAGATAGGTAATTTCTCTAGATAATGGAATTTGAGGCATTTGATTTTCATGCAGCATGAAGCGCATCATATCGCCAAGCTTCTGAATTCCATCTGATGTTTTTTCTGCATTTTCTATCAATGAACTCGCATATAGCGTATTCAAAGCATTGAAAAGAAAATGCGGATTAATCTGAGATCTTAGAAAATCAATATTAGCCTGTCCCTGATCAATTTTAGTGTTAAGGGAAGTAATCTGGCCTATATAATTGTCATACTTTTTGAAAAGAAAAGTTGTGAGAGGAAAGAAGATCAATTGAATAAAGGCAACTGTTCCCAATCCACCAATCACAAAAATCTCCTCTTGACTTTCTTCTAAAGAGATGACAAGAAATATTAAAAGTATGATAGCAGACAAACCCCAATTATACCATCTTGATGCTTTAATTTTGCCTTCTCTTCTTTTTCCATAAACCAAAAAGAAATTAAATAAGCCTGCAATGAAAATAATTGGGATGAAGACTCCAAAAATAATGGAGGGACCGAATCCTGTAATGGGATCCAGCTGAATTAGGAAGAAAAAGGTAAATAAGAAAGCTACAATCAGACGAGCATAATTATACAATTGATAATCTCTGACTCTTGGCGGAGTTAAAGCCTGATTTAAGAGACTTCCGGCAAGAAGATAGCAGATGAATAGGACTAAAATTCCAACCAAAAAAGTAGGGAAGCCCGTTTTGACTAATCCTGATTGATAGCTGAAAATAGCGCAGATGACAAAAGTCAAAACCCCGGTTAAAGCCATTAGTAAGATTGAGGGCCATTTGTTGCTATCATTTTGAAACTTGGGGATCAAAATCATCTGCACCAAATGGAAAGCAGTGTAGATTGTTCCCAAAATGACAAGTCTGCTGATAAACTTGAAAATTTCCTGACCAGAGTCATTATAAAACTGTGGTCTGTATCCAAAGAGGATAAATAAGAATGCTGTTAGGGTAGCGCTGCTCACTAGCCACCATTCGATTTGCCTGAAATCAAAGCTTTTTACCTTCATAGGTCTTAGAATTGGGTCAAAATGGAATAAATGTGATAAAGCAAGGCCACAATCATCAGAAAATAGAAACCTGATTTCCCGTTTTTCTGCCTAATTGAATTTTTTGTTTCCCTTGCTTTCATGGATACAAGAATACCATGTTAGCTAATCAGCGTCAATTTGTTGGGATGAATAGGTTAGTTTATGGGATGGAAAGGCTATTTAATTAATCAAATGGGTTCTGAAGCAAATTAATATCCCAGAACAAAGGAAGAAGGAAATAGACCATAAGCGTTACAAGCAGAATTGATAAAATATTAAGCCAAAACCCAGCCTTGACCATATCTTTCATTTGTAGAAAACCAGATCCGAAAACGACTGCGTTGGGAGGGGTGGCAACAGGGAGCATAAATGCACAGCTGGCCGCCAGAGTAGCGCCAACCATCAAACCGAAAGGATGTAAGTCTAATTTGATCGCTACAGAAGCGAGAATCGGGAGAAGCATGGAAGCAGTTGCCATATTGGAAGTAACCTCTGTTAAAAAGTTGACAGATGCTATGATGACCAAAAGCAGGAAGAAAAATCCCACACCTTCAATTAGGGTGAATCTTTGACCGATCCACTCGGCTAAGCCTGTTTCTTTAAAACCTTCTGCCAAAGCCAAACCACCTCCAAAGAGGATTAAAATTCCCCAAGGAATTTGCTCTGCTGTTTTCCAGTCTAGAATTCTTTTAGTTTTAGTTGAATCGGGGAGGAGAAATAAAATTACCACTCCGGTTAGTACAATTATGGTGTCGTCAATACCGGGTATAAGTTGATCTAACAGGAAGCTTCTGGATATCCATGCAAAGCATACTAAGGAAAAAACGACCAATACATTTATTTCTTCATAGGAGATTTTTCCTAGTTTTTGGAGCTGCTCAGACACGATGGTTTTAGCATCGTTTAGCTTAAACCTTTTTGGGAGAGGATTGGCGTAAGTTACTAAATACCACCAACATATGAAAATAAGTGAAATGGATAAAGGAAAGCCAAAAAGCATCCATTCATTTAATCCGATTTGATAATCATATAGGTCTGAGACTACAGCGGCTAAAATCGTGTTAGTAGGAGTTCCGATAAGAGTTGCCACACCTCCGATAGAAGCGCTGTAGGCAATTCCCAACATGATATTTTTCCCCAATTTTTGAGAGAGGCTAAAATTTTCGGAGCCAAATGAATCCTCAAATTGCTTTACTACAGCCAATCCAATGGGTAACATCATCAATGAAGTGGCTGAATTTGAAATCCACATGGATAGAAATCCAGTAGCTAAAATAAATCCCAAAACAATAGTTCTAAGATCAGTGCCAATAAAATTAATAATGGATAGGGCGATCCTGCGGTGTAGATTCCATTTTTCTATCCCTGTAGCCATTAGAAATCCACCCATATATAACATCACCGTAGGATGCATGTAATTGGAAGAAACCTCAGCAATAGGAAGAATATCCAATGTGGGCATAAATATTAAAGGAAGAAAAGCCGTAGCTGCAATTGGCAAAGCTTCAGTGATCCACCAGATTGCCATCCAGGATGCTAAGGCCAGCATGGCTAAAGCTTGAGGATTTAAATCCGGAGACTGGACAAAAGATAAAATAAGAAAATAAGAAAGCGGTCCTGCAAATAAACCGAGGGTAGACAGATTGATCTTCATTCAGTGAATTCTGGGGTAGGGATAAATTTTGCAAAAGTTAAAAAATTATAATGGAATCGGGGTATCAAAATTTATTACTTAACATAATGTAAATTATGTAACAAATAATGCATATCCCAAATTCCACCCAGCAGCCACAGAGAAAGAAAATCCTGAAAATTTTGATTTTAGTCAATCCATACCCTAAAAGCACTTCGTAGCTAAAAAGGTAGATCAAAGTTCAGGAAACCAATCCTGCTATTTTAAATTTTAACTAACCTCAAAAATTATGTACTACACAAGACAAATTTTGGGAGGATTACTCTTATTATTCTCCGCAGTTTTGGTCAGTTGCGACCAAAACATCGATCCAATTGACCCCATGCCAATGCCTACGGGTCAAACAGCAACTTTTCAATTAAGCTCAGTATCTGATCCTTCGATTTCTGGAACAGCTGAATTCATTGAAAATGACGATAACACAACCACTATTAATCTTCGTCTGTCAAGCACACCTTCTGGTGGTATGCATCCAGCTCATATTCATTTTAATACTGCAGCTGAAGGTGGTGATATTGCATTAACCTTAGGAACAGTTGACGGTACAACCGGAATGAGCAGCGTCACAGTAAATTCACTAGACGATGGTAGCGCTATTACCTATGAGCAGCTAATCAATTTTGATGGTTATATCAATGTGCATTTGTCAAGTTCAGATTTAGCAACCTTGATCGCTCAAGGTGATATTGGTGAGAATGCCTTAACTGGTGAGTCTAAAACTTATGCCCTAGGCTCTGTAGATGTAGATGGAATTAGCGGTACTGCTACTTTCAGTCAAAGAGTCAATGGTGAAACATTAGCGGAAATTATGCTGATGGGAACTCCAGAAGATGGCATGCACCCAGGACACATTCACTTTAATACAGCAGCCGAAGGCGGTGCAATCGCAGTTTCTTTCAACCCTGTTGTTGGTGCATCAGGAATGAGTGCAACCAATATTTCAACTCTAGATGACGGTACTCCTATTACCTATACTCAATTATTGGATTTTGATGGATATGTGAATATTCACTTGTCAGCTGAAGACCTAGGAACATTAGTGGCCCAAGGAGATATAGGTCAAAATGAGCTTACTGGAGAAGAAAAAGTTTATGAGTTAGGAGAAAAAGATGTGGATGGAATTAGCGGTACAGCTACTTTCAAGAAGCGTGTGAACGGTGAAGCTTTAGCTATGATCGAGTTGATGAACACTCCTGAAGACGGAATGCATCCAGCACACATTCACTTTAATACGGCATTAGAAGGTGGTGGAATTGCCTTCACTTTTACTCCAGTCAATGGTGCAACTGGTGTAAGTGTGACCAACGTAGCCACGCTAGACGATGATTCTATGATCGGGTATGATGATATTTTAGAATTCAATGGATATATCAATGTGCACCTTTCTGCAAGTGAATTGGGAACCATCGTTGCTCAAGGTGATATAGGATCTAATGAATTAACCGGAGAGTCAACTACCTATGTATTAGGTGAAAAAGATGTAGTAGGAATTAATGGTACTGCGACTTTTAGAAAAAGAGCTAATGGTACTACCCTAGCAATTTTAGATGTAGAAAACACAATAGCAGGCTCTTCTCATCCAGCTCATATTCACAATAATACAGCCGAAATGGGCGGAAGCATTGCATTTACCTTTACGCCAGTTGATGGTACTACAGGAATGAGCATGACCAATATTGTTGCTTTAGATGATGAAACAGCAATTACTTATGAGCAACTATTGGAATTTAACGGATATATCAATGTACACCTCTCCATGGCAGAACTTGCAACAGTTGTTGCCCAAGGAAATATTGGGGTGAATGTAAATTAATAGTAGATGGTTGGTTTTAAAAAGTCCGGGTAATTTGCCCGGACTTTTTTTATAGTTTCTCCAGTCGAAATTGAAAATCGTATTGTAAATCTTCGTGTAATCCACTTACTAACTTTTCAACTTTTCCTTTCTGGATCTCATACAGATTTTTGATCACAGAGTTTCGGTGCTTTAAAAATCCCATTTCCTTTATTTTTTCACAGAAAAAAAGAATGACCTCAGCCTGATCGGGTTTGGACTTTAATAATTTTAAAAGCTTATTCATTTTTCTTCGAATACTTTGAGCTGATTTTTTCGCATAATAACCATGCTCTACCCTAGCCTTTTCAAATTCAACTAACAAGTCTTCTTTAACCATTTCTACAAATAATCCTGGCTGATCCCTTTCATAGAGTTTAAAAAATAAATAGGCCTTATTGTCTCTGCTAAACTTGATTAATTCGATCAAAAGATCTTTAATTTCCTGTTCAGAAAGATAGCCAAGGTCTTTTTTCAAGGTGGCTAAACTGGGAATGTCCATATACTTTTTTAGAATTTAATCAGAATAATAAGCTGCTTGCTTCAGAATTGTTGGAATAAATAAATAGTGAGCATCCCCCACCCTGTTCCGGTAACCATACTCAAAATGGCTAATAGCACCGCATGAGGCATTAAATCTTTCCTATATGCAGCTGTAACGGCCGGAGCAGTAGAAATTCCGCCCAAATTTGCCATGGATGCGATGGGAACCCAAATAAGATTAAGCCTCAATACTTTGGAAAGAGCTAGCATGAGAATAAAGTGCAAAATCAACCATACCAAAACCAAACTTACAAAGCTCCAAGGTAAGGTTAGGTTGCTGAAATCTAATCGCAATCCAAGGATGGCCATGACCAAAACAATACAGACTCCTCCCATTTTTAGGGAAAATGAGGTATTCCAATGTGTAATCAAGTTACCCAAAAGCATTCCCAAAATTGATAAACTTATAACCAGCATGAGGAATGATAGATTTAAAAAGTAACTGATACCTGTGATCAGAGCAAAAATTAGAATGATCACCAGCGGTTTAATTTTCCTTCCAGAATTGAGTTTGGGGTCAGCTAGGGTGCTTGGAAGAGGATCTTTGATTCCTATCAGTTTGCTGAGAACTTCTCCTTTTTTGATAAACTGAAACATTAAGATTGTCCAGATATTGACCAAAATATTATCCAATACCAAAACTGAGAGAAAGATATTTTCAGGGGTTTGGGCGAGCTCTTTTAAAATCAACTGAGAGGTACTTCCACCAATCCAGCCTCCAACTATGGGGACGAGGCCTTTCCAATATTCCTGTTCGAAAAAGATAACATCATTACCTGGTTCGATTAAAAGCACACCTGAAACCAATAGCACGGGTAATGTTGCTATAAAAAGACTTCCTCCAAAAAATAAAACCAAAGGTCTAAATCCTACTACTGCCAACTGCTTGAAAGGTAATGCGGACATAACTGCCAAAAGGGTGATTGGGATAATCCAGTTTCTGCTGAGGCTGTGTAAATAAACACTGGATAAATCCCATCCAAAGAGGTGCGTAAATCCTGCCGGGATCACATAAGCAAATAAAATTGCAGGAAACCAGTTGAGAATTTCTTCGATTATTTTATTATTTAATGTATTGATTTTCAATACAAAAGTAACTGTTAATAAAACAATTACTAGAGATATGATTTCATCAAATGAATTCATTGAAAAGGTTGGGAAAGAATACTTAAACAAGTTTGAATTCCTTCCAGATAGTTACCAATTCTGATATTCTCATTAGGTCCGTGAATGTTGTTATCTGGATTTGGAATCCGTACGGAAACTGCCGGAGCATTTAAAATATTGATGAAGGGTGCCATTGGTTGGGAACCACCCGTTTGTCTGGTTTTGACATAATCTGATCCAAAAACATGCTTCATTCCTGCTTCCAACCATAGTGCAAAATCAGAATCCATGGAGGTTCTGAAAGGCTGGGAACCGATGCGAAAATCAAAAGAGGCAAGTTTAGAGTAAGCCTTTCGCTCTTCCAAGCTTGGCTCCTCTCCAGCTATTATATGATAGCCTTGATCGGTGATAAATTTTCGCAAAAGTGCTATTTGTCTCTCTCCGGGAGTCTCTTTGACTGTCCGGATATCAATTTCTGCTATGGCCACAGAAGGTATCAAGGTCCTTACCTCCTTTCCTACCCAACCTGCATTGATTCCCCTAATATTTAATGATGGATACTGCATGGCTTCCTGATAGCTCCCTCCCACTTGATCTGCTTTAGCTATTCCAAGTTCATACAGTATTTCTTCCATAGATTCCGGCACTTCGGCCATAGCTTGCATGTCGGATTCACTTAAATTGACTCCTTCATAAAAGCCCGGGACTGCTACTTTCCCATACTCATCTTTCATTGCTGCCAGCAGTCTGGATAAGCCAAAAACCGGGTTCGGAGAGAAATTCCCATATTGTCCGGAATGCAGATTTTCTTTTGCTCCAAATACTTTGATAGTGGCAGTAGCTATTCCTCTTGCACCAAATGCTAGATTGGGGAGGTTGGATAAGTGACGGGTACCGTCCATGATCAATATCCCATCGGCTGCAAATAATGCTTGATTAGCCTGCACTATTCCAGCTAATTCTGGAGATGAGAGTTCTTCTTGAAAATCGAGAATCAGCTTCAGGTTCACTGCCGGCTCAAGTTGATTTTGCTGAAAAATCTCCATTGCTGTCAAAATGCTCATGGCTGGACCTTTGGAGTCTGAAGCCGACCGGGCAAAAATTTTCCAATCCAAATCGATCCTGTCATTCAATGAACTCCAATCTATTTCCTGCAATTTCCCATCAACTTCTTTTTTCGAGGCAGGAATAAATGGACTTTTTTGGTTCCATGCTGAGGTATCCACTGCTTGCCCATCAATCTGCATGTAAACCAGAATAGTTTTTTTTGCGGGGTCAAACTTTCCTTTTGCAAATAAATGAGGAACTCCCCCTGCGCTGAGTACTTGCGTTTCAAATCCAAGTTTGTTCAATTCTTTTTGACACCAAATTAGATTTGCTTGAATTTGATTTGGATAACGTCCGTTATTCGGGATTTTCAGGAATTCATTAAACTTGTTTAAAGACGGGAGTAAACTTTCTTCTGAAAGGCGCAGGATCTCAACTTTATCTATTTGAGCAAAAGTTGGAAACCAGACCAAAGAAAATAAGGTTATTAGTAGGTATAATCGATTCATGCCTTGGATTTAGAGAGTAGAAAAATAGAAATATTTTTCTGGTATCTTTTTAAAAGATATTCTTTGGTTGATATGTATCAAAAAAAGCTCCTCAAATCAATGGAATTTGAATGGAATCAGCATAATTCCTAAGTTTAGTATTGGAATATAAACTCAAATGGAAACCTACGGTAAAATCTTATTAATCGCTATGCCAGCATTTTTTGTGCTGGTGCTGTTTGAGAAGTTTTGGGGTGTATGGAAAGGAAATGATACGGTTCCTGTCAACGATATGATTGCCAGTCTCAGCTCTGGAATAACCAATGTGACCAAAGATGTCTTGGGTTTAAGTATTGTAGTTATCTCTTATGAATGGATGGCTGGAAAATTTGGATTATTTCAAATCGATGCCTCTTGGTTGACATACGTAATCGCTTTTATTGCTTTGGATTTTGCAGGCTATTGGGTGCATAGAATTTCCCATGAGTATAATTTATTTTGGAACAACCACATCATTCACCATAGCTCAGAGGAATTTAATCTGGCCTGTGCATTGAGACAAAGCATCTCCTCAATTGTCAAAATATTCGGAATTTTCTTGCTTCCGGCTGCTTTATTGGGGGTTCCAGCCCAAGTAATTGCCATTGTAGCTCCCTTACATCTCTTTGCTCAGTTCTGGTATCACACAAGACATATTGGCAAAATGGGTTTCTTGGAAAAAATCATCGTTACTCCTTCCCATCACCGGGTTCACCATGCCATCAATCCGGAATATTTGGATAAGAATTATGGACAAATTTTTATCATTTGGGACAAGCTATTTGGAACTTATCAGGAAGAACAGGAGAATGTCCCAGCAGTTTATGGGGTGACAAGACCTGTTCGAACCTGGAATCCGATTAAAATCAATTTTATGCACCTTTGGCTTCTGATTAAAGATGCCTGGAGAGCTCAAGATTGGAAAGACAAGCTAAAAATTTGGTTTATGCCATTGGGTTGGAGGCCCAAAGATGTGGCAGAAAAATACCCAGTCTTTAAAATCGAAGATGTTTATCACTTTCAGAAATACAACCCATTCCTCAGCAAAGGAATGTTGATTTGGAGTTTTGCCCAGTTAATTGTGCTTTTGCTCCTTCTAAGCTATTTGTTTGGAAATTTAGCCAGCATTGGAGTGCCTGATATCTTTTATTACGGAGCCTTTGTCTTTTTGACAGTTTACTCCTACACCGAATTAATGGATAGAAATCCCAATGCATGGGTTTGGGAAGTTTTGAAAGTGATATATGCCTTTTACTTCATTTTTACTTCAGGTGATTGGTTTGGGATCAATCAAATTTTACCCGGAGCCTTGACTTTCTTCATTGTCTATTTATTTTCATCTTGTTTGCTTTCTGTATGGTTTTGTTTGAAAAATGAAAGGATGCAGTTAGCCAATTGAGTTAACTTAGGCGCATGAAAGAGTTCAAGCAGATTATTCAGGCTTACGAAGTTTGCAAGGAAGAATCCATTTCAGCCGCATTGGCTACTGTGGTAAAAGTAGATGGATCTGCCTATAGAAGACCAGGCGCGAGAATGCTCGTAACCCAAGATGGACAATTAACAGGTGCCATCAGTGGGGGCTGTTTGGAAGGAGATGCCTTGAGAAAGGCCCAAACAGTAATTTTTCAGCAAAAATCTATGTTGGTCACTTATGATACTACGGATGAAGATGATCAAAAATTCGGTGTAGGGCTAGGTTGCAATGGAATAATCCACGTATTGATTGAACCATTGGAATTTTCTAACCCAAGCAACCCCGTTGAATTAATCAAGGAAGCCATCCAAGAGCGTGAATCCAGTCTTCTGCTTACTGTATTTTCTATTCCTAGATCTAAATCAGAGCAGATAGGTACCATCTTTTTGAAAAGAGGAAATCAGGAATTCGGCAATTCTGGAAAATTGAATCCTCAGCAATGGCTCAGGATAAAACATGAAATCAATGGCTTTGAAGAAAATCAGAGTCAAATCAGGGAATACGAAGAGTTGGATCAGATTTCCGTATTCTTCGAAAAAATACATCCTGTGACGAGGGTATTACTTTTTGGTGCGGGAAATGATACTCGACCTGTTGCCCAAATGGCTGAATTATTGGGAATGGAGCTATTTCTTTTCGATGGAAGAAAAAATCAGGCTACATCTGCACGTTTTCCATCGGTTCAAAATATTATCGTTGGTTCTGCAGAAGAAGTGCTGCCAAGCATAAGTACTGATTCCAATACTGTTGCTCTTTTAATGACCCATAATTTTGAATATGAGGTGATTATTTTGGAAAAACTTTTGAAATCAAACCTTCCCTATATCGGAATTCTTGGTCCTAAGAAAAAGACTGAAAAGTTGGTACAGCGATTGGAATCCATAGGATTGCAAGTCAACATGGAGAATATTTATGCCCCTGTAGGTCTTGAAATCGGAGCTGAAACTTCTGAAGAAATTGCGCTTTCTATTATGGCAGAAATTAAAGCAGTTCTAAATCAAAAGAGTCCCATTTTCCTTCGGGACAAAAAAGGTCCCATTCACGAGTCTGGGCTATGAAAACAGGCATAATTCTTTTGGCCGCAGGTTCATCTTCCAGATTAGGTAGACCTAAGCAATTGGTGGAGCTGGGAGGTAAAACGCTGATTCAAAACGCTATAGAAGAAGCTAAAAAATGCCAAGCGGATTCAATGGTAGTTGTTTTGGGTTGGAATCCTGACTTGATCCAAACTGGTTTTGAAAGCAAAAACGTAAATGTTGTATTCAATAAGAGCTGGGAAGAAGGTATGGCTTCCAGTATGCAGACAGGGCTCAAATTTTTGATAGAAAATAGCCAAACCGATCAAGTGATTTTGATGCTATGCGACCAGCCATTTGTTGATGCGGTTCTTTTGAATAGATTGATTGAGGAGAAAGAAAGCTCTGGTAAAGGAATCATTGCTTGTTCTTACTCTGAAACCATGGGAGTGCCTGCGCTTTTTGATGCATCTTATTTCAATGAATTACTGAGCCTCAAAGGTTCAGAGGGTGCCAAAAAGGTAATTTTCAATCATTCTGAAGATGTTTTAGCGCTTGATTTCCCTGAGGGTTCGATTGATTTGGATACTGAAGATGATTTGAAAAAGATCAAGAATCTCAAATAAGATCTATTCTCTTAATTCCTTTACTACTTTTTCTACCCAATCTATGGTTTGTAGAATTTCGTCTTCGCTAGTTTTTCTTCCCAAAGAAAATCGAATTGAAGCTCTTCCTAAATCTGGATCCAATCCCATGGCTTTCAATACATGACTAGGTTTTGGGGAAATGGATGTGCAGGCGGAACCCGAACTCACCGCAACTTTTTGATTCACTCTTTTCAATAGCTCCTCTCCTTCTACACCTGAAAATGCGATGTTGCAAACATGGGGCAAACGATTATCTTGACTTCCGTTCAATTGTGTTCCGGAGATTTTTAGTAATCCTTCTTGCAACCGATCTCTAAGCTTTTGCAATCGATTAGCTTCTTCATTCATTTCTTCCATTCTCAGCTCAGCGGCTCTTCCAAATCCCACTATTCCAGGTACATTCAATGTCCCACTTCTAATTCCTTTTTCATGGCCTCCTCCATGAATTTGAGCAAGTGGTTTGGGTAATTCATGGTTGTGTCGCACGTACAATGCGCCTATACCTTTGGGGCCGTATAATTTGTGGGAAGAAATAGCCATCAGGTGAATTCCGGAGGTAGAAACCGGGATCTTGCCAGCCGCCTGTACAGCATCCGTAATTAAAATAAGATTTCTATCCTCACATAAATTTGCGATTTCCTCTATGGGATGAATGATTCCAGTTTCATTATTTGCCCACATCAGGCAAATCGCTTTGGTAGTCGGGAGAATGGCTTTGACTAGTTGATCTATGCTTATTTTACCCATCTCGTCTACGGGTAAATAGGTCACTTCTCCTCCCCTTTTTTCAATTTCTTCAAAGCAATCCAAAACGGCTTTATGCTCTGTTTGACAGGTGATAAAATGCTGTTTTCCCGGCAAAAATGCTTCAAAAGTACCTTTTATAGCTAAATTTAATGCCTCTGTAGCTCCAGATGTAAAAATTATCTCCTTAGACTTAGCACCAATCAATTGAGCAATTTTTTCTCGGGCTTCTTCTACCGCATTCTCTGCAACCCAGCCAAAGGGATGACTCTTACTCGCCGTATTTCCAAAATGAATCGAAAAAAATGGAAGCATGGATTCCATTACTTCTTCAGTGCAAGGAGTAGTGGCATTATAGTCTAAGTAAATGGGGTATTTCATTGGTTAAGAATTAATGGTTTTCATTTACATTGAACTCCTCCATCAACTGAAGTCCATAATTTCTGATTGTTTCAATAATTGGTACAGCACTTAAACCCCTCTCAGTGATAGAGTATTCAACTTTTGGAGGCACTACGGGATAGACTTTTCTATCAATAAACCCTTCGGCTTCCAGTTCTCTCAATTGACTGGTCAACATTTTATGAGTGATATGCGGTATATCTTTTTTAAGTTCTCCATAGCGCATTACCCGGTCTTTTAATCTCCAAAGAATAGGCATTTTCCAAGTTCCACCAATCCTGCCCATTGCAAACTCTACAGGATTGTAATAAAGCTTTTTGTCAAACAAGAAATCAGGCATATCGTATCAATTTTCCATTTCTTTCCTAAAAGTGTATATCCTAACTATAAGTAAGTATATTGTTAAAGGTACTGTTTAATTTCAAATTTGTCTTGTTCGCTAAACCAAAATTTTATGAGCAAGATTCAAGAAAAACAAAGCTACGTGCATTTCCATGGTGCACCATTTAAAGGAAAAATATTAATGGTTGCCAGTTCTCCTACAAGATCAAAACAAACTGGTTGGCCAATTGGATTTTGGGCGGCAGAGTTGACACATCCTCTTCGAGTTTTCCAGGAAGCAGGCTATGAAGTGGAGTTGGCTTCTACCGAGGGAGGAAAACTGGAAATGGATGCTTACTCCAATCCAAATGATTCCAGTGGCTATTCCGCACATGATGTGATTTCATTGGGCTATATGCAAAAACCTGAATTCAATGAAATGCTGAAAAACACTAGAAAATTGAGTTCTGTCAATCCTTCGGATTTTGATGCTATATTTCTCGTTGGAGGTCAAGGTCCCATGTACACTTTCAGAGGAAATACCAACTTGGAAAAGCTATTTGTGACATTTTTTGAATCAGGTAAACCCAGTGCCGCTGTTTGTCATGCTACTACTCTCCTATTGGAAGCAAAAAAGTCTAACGGTGAGCTCCTTGTTACAGGAAAGACATGGACGGGATTTGCAGATGCTGAGGAAGAATTTGCAGATCAGGCAGTAGGTATGAAAATTCAGCCTTATCGAATAGAAGAAGAAGCAAGAAGATTGAAAGGAACAACTTTTAAAGTTTCTTCTCCATTTTCTTCCTATGCCATTCAAGATGGAAACTTGATTACAGGTCAACAGCAAAATTCTGGTGAAGCAGCAGCGAAATTGGTGGTGGATTTGTTGAATTTAAAATCAAAAAAGTAAGGATATGAAAATAGCAATTATAGGAACGGGCAACGTTGGTGGTGCATTAGCCACTAAATGGGCAAAATCAGGGCATCAAATTCATTTGGGTGTTCAGGATAGCTCCAATTTTAAGGGAGATAATTTGGTCTCAAATCCCAATACAACAGTTCATTCAGTATCTGAAGCTGTAAAAATTTCTGAGGTGATCTTAATAGCAACTCCCGCAAAGGCAGCAATTGAAGTAGCCCAAAGCTTGGGCGATACTTCTGGAAAAATTATCATAGACGCCATGAATATTATTATGGGAAATGGCCCCATTGGATATAAATCAACTACAGCCGCAATACTTGATCATACTGCCTCCAGAGATGTAGTCAAATGTTTCAATACCACTGGCTACAATAACTTGCAAAACCCTAAATACGGACCCCATTCATTGGACTTGTTTGTCGCAGGAGATAGTGAAAAAGGGAAAACTGTCGCAATCCAACTTGCAAAAGATGCTGGATTTGAAGCTTGCTATTCAATTGGTGGAAATGACAAATTTGAATTGATGGAGCAATTCGCTTGGTTTTGGATTAATCTTGCCATGTTTCAGGGACAAGGAAGAGAAATTGGATTTAAGTTACTGAAACGGTAAAATTCATTTTAGATAGTTAAATTGCAGTATGCAAGAAACTTGGACATTTGACTATCCCAAATCTCAAATAAAAGACGATTCATTGAGTTCTTTCTTGAAAGCCAAAAAAAAAGATTTGGGCATTTTTCTTTCTTATTACTACAAAAAAGATGGCGCAGTAGCCGAGGATGTAAACTTAAAAACCGAGCCTCAATTTTCTGGTTCTAATTCAGGCAGTTTTGAGGTAGATTTTTCTTTGGTTCATTTTAATGCCTGCCTGGCCATTCATGAACAAGTGAGAGAATCTTTAAAAATTGATTTTGAATTTGATTCAAAATCTTCCAAATTAAAACTGATAGGGCCTTATTGGCCAAGCAGAGAAATGGATGAGATCTGATTTTTTTCTCTTTCTATAGAACCTGAATTATTCTCAAATTCATCTGCCTCATTTTAAATGAAAGGTTGCAATTCCTTTCATTTGAAGTAATTTTGGCATTCAGTTTTTCAATTATGAAAGAATCACCAGAGACACTCAATTTTATTGAACAAATTATAGAAGAGGATTTAGCCAAAGGTCTTCCGAAGGAAAAACTCCGTTTTCGCTTTCCTCCGGAGCCGAATGGTTATCTGCATATTGGCCACGCTGCTTCCATCTGTTTGAATTTTGGATTGGGAGAAAAGTACAATGCTCCTGTAAATCTTCGCTTTGATGACACCAACCCTGCCAAAGAAGAGCAGGAATATGTAGATGCAATCAAACGAGACATTGCATGGCTTGGCTTCAAATGGGCTAATGAATGCTATTCTTCTGATTATTTTCAGCAGCTGTATGATTGGGCTGTTCAATTGATCAAAGAAGGCAAAGCCTATGTAGATCAACAGTCATCCGAACAGATTGCAGAGCAAAAAGGTACACCTACCAGTCCAGGAAAGCCAAGCCCTTTCAGAGATCGACCTGTGGCTGAAAGTCTGGAGCTTTTCGAAAAGATGAAGAATGGGGAGTTTCCTGCAGGATCTTATCTCCTTCGAGCCAAAATTGACATGGCCTCTCCGAATATGCATATGCGTGATCCTATTCTTTACAGGATTATCAATGCTCCGCATCACCGTACAGGAAGTGATTGGTGCATTTATCCAATGTATGATTGGGCTCATGGTGAATCGGATTATATTGAGCAGGTATCTCATTCATTGTGTACCTTAGAGTTTAAGCTACACAGAGAGCTTTATGACTGGTATCTGGATCAGATCTATGATCCTACGCTTCTGCGCCCAAAGCAGCGGGAATTTGCCCGAAGAAATTTGAGCTATACCGTGATGAGTAAGCGGAAATTATTAGAATTGGTACAGAAGAAAGTCGTTTCAGGTTGGGATGATCCTCGTATGCCAACTATTTCAGGTTTAAGAAGAAGAGGCTACACTCCGGAGTCTATCCGAAAATTCTCTGATTTATCCGGTATTTCTAAGCGGGACAATGTCACTGACGTTTCCTTATTGGAATATTGTATCCGGGAAGACTTGAATAAAACTGCTACCAGAGTAATGGCGGTTTTGGATCCTGTGAAAGTGGTTTTGACCAATTATCCTGAGGGTAAGGTAGAAATGCTTTCTATGGAAAATAATCCTGAAGATCCTAATTCAGGAACTCATGAAGTACCATTTTCCAAAGAACTTTACATTGAAAGAGAGGATTTCAAAGAGGAAGCAAATAAGAAATTCTTCAGACTTTCTTTGGGGAATGAGGTTCGATTGAAAAGTGCCTATATCATCAAAGCGGATTCTGTAGTAAAAGATGAAGCCGGAAATATTACAGAAATTCATTGTACAGTGGATTTGGACTCCAAATCCGGAAGCGGTACTGAAGCAAGTTTACGAAAAGTAAAAGGCACGCTTCATTGGGTTTCAATAGCCCATGCAATCACTGCTGAAGTAAGGGAGTATGATAGGTTATTCCTTGATGAGGCTCCTGATGCACATGAGGACAAAAATTTCATGGAGTTTATCAATCCGGACTCTTTGAATATCATCAAAGAGGCTTATCTGGAGCCCTATTTAGCTCAAGCTACTTTGGATGATAAATACCAGTTTCAGCGATTGGGTTACTTCACTTTGGATACAGATTCCAAGGAGGGGCAGTTGATTTTTAATAAAACAGTAGGCTTAAAAGACTCCTGGGCTAAGCAAAATACAGCAGCGCAGCAACCAAAACAGCCTGCTGTTCAGCAGAATCAAGGTAAAAGAAGTCCTTTGAACGAGATTCAACAATTGAGTAAAAAGCTAACCAATCTTCCTGAAGAAAAGTTGGCGAATGCTAAAGCATCCATACTCAAACTAGCTGAAGAAGTAAGCTATGAGGAAATTGAACCTTTATTCAATACTGCTGCTAAAAAAGTGGGTACTCGAATTGGTGTCATGTTAGTCTTGGGCGTTTTACTAAAAAATGGCCAGGAAAAAACAGAAGCAGCTCAGGAATTTATTAATGCTGGTCTGAATGATGATCATGAAATGCTGAAAGCTGAAGCAGCAGCTATTCAATAATTCGGTAATTATTTCAAAAAAAGCCGCCAATTCAAATTGGCGGCTTTTTAATTTAACACCTTATTACCTTAAGCTCTTCGGATATCTAATTTGATATCTGAAAATTCTTTCTGCTCAATAAATGGTTGACTTCTCAACCTTCTACCTGTCGCAGCAAAAATTGCGTTTGCAATAGAACCACCTGTCGGAGGTAATGCAGGTTCTCCCAGGCCAGTAGGATCAAAGTCAGTTGTTAGAAAATGGGTTTCAATTTCAGGAACTTCCTTCATTCGGATTAAGCGATAGGTGTCATAGTTTTTCTGCTTCGGCACACCATTTTCGAAAGTTAGATTTCCATACATTGCATGGCCCATTCCATCCACAATGCCACCTCTTACCTGATGGTTTGCTCCAATTGGATTGATGACCATTCCACAATCTGTAACTGCAGTTATTTTCTTGAGTGTAGGAGTACCTCCTTCCATAGCGATATCTGCTACCTGAGCCACATAAGATCTATGAGAGAAGTAGACAGAGAATCCCTGCTTCACGTTTGGATTTTTACCCCAATTGGATTTTTCCTTGGCGGCTTGAACTACCCCAATCATTCTATCTACATCATAGCCTAGCTCTCCTACCGGATTGGTTTTAGACCTTTGAAGCAAATCCAATCTAAACTGAACAGGATCTTTTCCAGCTTCCAACGCTACCTCATCCAAGAAGCTCTGCTCAGCATAGGCCAGGAAGTTTGTAATTGGAGCTCTCCAGGCATTGGTAGTGATACTTGATTCATAATTCACTGATTCGATCAAGACATTGTCAACAGCTCCTGAAGGAAAATTATGCTCACGGGTTGTATTACCAGCATTCATCCCAACTCCGCGGAGCTTATATGCAGTCATATTTCCCGATTCGTCCAAGGCCGCTTCAAATCTGTATCTTACAGCCGGTCTATAAGCGCCTCCTGTGAGTTCATCTTCTCTACTCCAAGTTACCTTGACTGGTGCATTCATAGCTCTGGATACTTCCACCGCTTCCTCTACATAGTCGGCGCGAAGTCTTCTTCCAAATCCTCCTCCCAGACGTGTGATTTCCACTGTGATATTTTCAGCTGGAATTCCCAAGATTTGAGCAGCCGACTGTCTAGCTCTATCTGGAGTTTGGGTAGGACCAATTAATTCGCATTTATCTCCTTTTACATGGGCAAAGAAGTTTTCTGGTTCCATAGGAGAATGCGCCAAGAAAGGACATTGATATTCAGCGCTCACTACTTTAGCGGCATTTTTAAAAGCTGCGTCTACGTTACCGTCTTTTCTTCGAACTTCCGCTTTTCCAGAAGCCAATAACTCTTTGAAAATTCTATCGTGGTCTGCTGAACTTTCTACCTTGCCTTCTGGCTCATATTCAATTCGAAGCAGCTTTTTAGCTTTCATCAATGGCCAAGTTGATGAACCTACCACAGCGACTGAATTTCCAAAAGTTACCACCTCCTGAACTCCAGTCACTGCTCTTGCTGCAGCATCGTCGACAGATTTGATTTTCATTCCAAAAGGTGCTCTTTGAATCATGGCATGAAGCATTCCTTCCCTGTAAAAATCTAATCCGTATAATGGCTGCCCGGTATACATCTCCTTGGCATCCACATTTTTCACCGGAGTCCCGATGATTTTAAAATCTTTTTTGTCTTTGAAAGTCACTTGCTCAGGAGCAGTCATGGTGGCAGCTTCTGTCACGAACTCTCCAAAGTGTGCACTTTTCCCACTTCCTTTGTGTGAAATGATGCCTTTTTCTACTGTAATTTCCTCTGCTGGAACATTCCATGTTTTCGCAGCAGCAGCTACTAATACATATTTGGCTGTTGCCCCTGCTGTACGTAATCTCTCCCAGCTGTGTGGCATAGCCCCTGAACCACCAGTCAATTGACGATCATATTTTTCTGTATCCAAATTGGCCTGAATTACTCTGACTTTTTCCCAATCAGCATCCAATTCTTCGGCTACGACCATTGGAAAAGAAGTCTTGATGTTTTGCCCCAATTCAGGATTAGGAGAATAGATCACCACATCGCCAGTTGGAGAGATGGATAAATAACTATTGAAGTTTTTAGCCTGAGATAAAATTTCCTCAGTACTCAATACCTCTACTTTCGGGGAATCGCAACTGAACCAGTTGAAACCAATAAATAATCCACCTGCCGTGGTTCCGGCAATCTTCAGAAAATCTCTTCTGCTCGCTCTTGTTACTGTGCTCATGATTATTTGGTTTTAGCGGCTAATGCTACTGCTTCTCGAATTTTGTGATAGGTGCCACAGCGACAGATGTTTCTATTCATCGCATTGTCAATTTCATCCATTGAAGGATTGGGGTTGCTTTTCAGAAATGCTGCAGCTTGCATTATCTGTCCAGCCTGACAATAGCCACATTGGGCTACATCGACTTCTTCCCATGCTTTTTGAACAGGATGATCTCCATCTTCCGAAAGACCTTCGATGGTGATAACTTCTGAATTGCCTACACTGGAAATAGGTGTGACACAGGAGAAAGTGGAATTGCCATTTATGTGAACAGTACATGCCCCACATTGAGCTACACCACAAGAAAATTTGGTTCCGACTAATCCCAGGTGATCTCGCAAAACCCACAATAAAGGGGTATCATCTTCCACATCCACCTGATGATTTTTACCGTTTACTTTTAAGTTGAAAGTTGCCATGTTTCTTTTATTTGCTCATAAGTTACAAAAAATCATCCCTTGATAAATGCCATTTATGGAAATCTGACTTCCTAATTGTCTGATCGGCAAATAATGAGGCCTAATTGAAATAAATGATAAAAAAATCAAAGTACTCGGACCTTTTTTCTCCTTTTTTGGTTAATAAAATAATTTTCAAGTTCTGGCTCAAACAAAACCTAAAATCCATTTTCCTGTGCTAAAAAAAATATTACTCTTCGTACTTATCCTTTTTTTGGCACCTCTCCTTTTCGGTTTTCTTTTTATCAGTTTTAGCCCTCAGTTTGGAGGTAAGCCTTCACCAGAGCAACTTCGCGAATTTGAAAAATTGGATCATTATTCAGATGGCAAGTTTCATAACCTTCAAGCAACTGAAATGGGAATGGATTTAGCGAAAGCCATCAAGCTACTTCCTGAGTTCTTCAAAAATGATCCAGGCAGAAAACCGGATTTCGATATCCCGATAGTAAAAATTGATTCTCTTGAACTACTCAATAGTTCATCCACAAGGCTATTTTGGTTTGGCCATTCTGCATTTTTACTTCAAATAGACGGCAAAAATATCTTGTTAGATCCCATGCTTGGGGAAGTTCCCTCTCCCCATCCTTAGTTGGGAAACCCCAGATTTTTCAAAGAGCTTCCTATAGAAATTGAAGAGTTGCCGGTGATTGATATGATTCTTTTCTCTCATGATCATTATGATCATTTAGATTATGGGTCAGTCAAGAAATTAGCTGGAAAAACAAAGCAGTTTGCAGTCCCTTTAGGCGTGGGAGCTCATTTGGAAGCTTGGGGAATTGAGAAAGCTAGGATAACTGAGTTGGATTGGTGGGAAGACTTCAAGGTTCAGGATATATCTTTGATTTTTACTCCCAGCAGGCATTTTTCTGGCCGTGGATTGAATAATCGCTTTAGTACACTTTGGGGATCATGGGTGATTATTGGTAAAGAAGAAAAGCTATTTTTTAGCGGAGATGGTGGGTATGGTCCACATTTTCAAGAGATTGGAAATCGTTTTGGGCCATTTGATTTTGCTATGTTGGAATGCGGGCAATACAATGAAAATTGGAAGGAAATCCATATGATGCCTGAAGAAACGGCATTGGCTGCTCTGGATCTGAAAGCAAAAGAGTTTATGCCCATTCACTGGGGAGCCTTTAGCTTAGCTATGCATTCTTGGACAGACCCCGTGGAGCGTGTTTTGGCCAAATCTCAGGAATTAGGATTGAAAATCAGGGTGCCTAAAATCGGTTCTATGATAGAAATTAAAGAAGAAAGTCAACCCGAACTTTATCCTTGGTGGATCAATCCTGACTTGGTAGATCTCTCTGATTTTCAGGAAAGAAAGGCTAGTATTTTTTAATACATTCTTGATCATAGTCTTTTAGGGCTTTCTTAAGACTTGAATTTGTGATCAAAAGTCATGAGTGAAATTGATTCATTTTTCCTAATTTGAAACTTTATTCAAACACATAAAACCTACATAACCTATGTCTCAAACGATTAAAGCAGCCATCGTGGGTACCGGATTTATTGGACCGGCTCACCTGGAAGCACTTCGAAGAATTCCTAATGTAATGGTCACTGGCTTAGTAGAAGTCAATCAAGAATTGGCTGAAGAAAAGGCCAGACTTTTAGGTATACCCAATGCTTATACCTTCGAGGACATGCTTAAAGTATCTGAAATCGATGTTGTTCATATTTGTACTCCAAACTTTCTGCATTATGCGCAAGCAAAAGCAGTTTTAGAGGCAGGAAAGCATGTCATTTGCGAAAAGCCTTTAGCAGTAAAAATAGATGAAGCAGAGGAGTTAGTGTCTTTGGCTAAAAGCAAAGGGTTGGTTAACGCAGTGCATTTCAATCTCCGTTATTATCCTGTGGTAAGACAAATGAAAACCATGAGAGAAAGTGGCGACTTGGGTGAGGTTTATGCAGTTATGGGCTCTTACCTTCAGGATTGGCTCTTTTTACAAACAGATTATAATTGGAGATTAGAACCTGATAAATCCGGTGATTCCAGAGCTATTGCCGATATCGGGTCTCACTTATTGGATATCACAGAATATGTGACTGGTTTGAAAATCACGGAAGTTATGGCAGATTTTTCTACTGTTCACAAAACCCGTTTGAAGCCTCTTAAAGCGATCGAAACATACTCAGGTAAAATGCTAAGTATGGATGATTACGAGGAGGTTCCAATCAATACAGAAGACCACGCCACTGTGATGCTTCGTTTTGACAATGGAAGTAAAGGGTCAATTACTGTTTCTCAAGTCAATGCGGGTAGAAAAAACAGATTGAATATTGAAATCGCAGGCTCCAAGTCGAATTTTGAATTCAATTCAGAAAGACCGAATGAATTGTGGATTGGAAAAAGAGAAAGTGCTAATCAGCATTTGATGAAAGATCCAGCTTTATTTACTCCAGAAGCTGCCGGATTGATTAGTTTCCCTGGCGGACATAATGAAGGGTTCCCAGATACTTCTAAGCAGATGTTTAAAGAAGTTTATGCAGCTGTAAGAACTGGAAAACAGCCTGATAGCCCAAGCTTTCCAACCTTTTCAGATGGTTTAAGAGAATTAATTATCGGAGAAAGAATCATTGAGAGTAATAAAAAGCAAGCTTGGGTAAAGATTTAGCATGCTTTAACAGAGTTGGGAAAATAGAATCTGAAATATTTCTGAATTTTCTGTAAATTATCCAATTCAAAAAAACTGAAAACCATGAATTTAAAGAGAAAGATTTTTGCTTTGGCAGTATTTGCTGGATTTGCTTTTGCAGCCCAAGCCCAAGAAAAAGCCAGCCCAGCTATGACCGCAGAGGGCTCTGTTGGTGATGCTAAAATTACTGTGAATTACTCCTCTCCTGCTGTTAAAGGCAGAATGATCTGGGGTGATTTAGTGCCTTTGGGTCAAGTTTGGCGTGCTGGTGCTAATGAAGCCACTACCATTACCACTACTAAGGATATTTTGGTAGAGGGTCAAAAGTTACCAGCTGGAACCTATAGTTTCTTCATCATTCCTGGAGAATATGAATCCACTTTCATCTTCAATAAAGTAGCTAAGCAATGGGGTGCTTTCGATTACGATTCCTCCCAGGATCAGTTGAGAGTAAAAGTTGCCTCTCAGCAATCTTCCTCTCTTCAGGAGCGTTTGAAATACGAAGTTGCCGATAATAAGCTAAGCATTATGTGGGAATATGGAAAAGCTGAAGCAAAGCTTGCTCCTAGTATGTAATTAGATTTTAAAGTTTTTGGAGGCCATCAGGAAATATCTTGATGGCCTTTTTATTTTTGCAAACTCATGTCAGATTTTGATCTTTATTCCTTTCAGCTTCCAGTTGCGGATATAATCCCCAATGTAAAAAGCCATTTTCAATCCAATAATTCCTTGATCGTTCAAGCTCCTCCAGGGGCAGGGAAAAGCACACTCTTGCCTTTGGCATTACTTCAGGAAAATTGGCTTAAAGGAAAAAAAATAGTGATGCTGGAGCCCAGAAGATTGGCTACCAAAAGTATCGCGACGAGAATGGCCTCCATGCTTGGAGAAGAAGTGGGAAAGACAATAGGCTATAGAATTCGCTTTGAATCTCAGGTAAGTGATCGGACTAAATTAGAGGTGATTACAGAAGGCATTCTAACTAGAATGATGCATTCTGATAATGAATTGAAAGATGTTGGACTGGTGATTTTTGATGAATTTCATGAAAGAAATCTGCATTCTGAGGTTGCTTTGGCTTTATGCCGAGAAGTTCAGGAAGTACTAAGACCTGATTTAAAAATCCTATTGATGTCAGCTACCATCAACTCAGAAGAGCTTTCTTCTTTGTTGAATTCGAAAGTAATCCAAAGTTCTGGTAGGCAATATCCAGTAGATATTCATTATTTAAATCCTGTTGATGAATATTCAATTGGGGAAGATACAGCGAGAGCTATCATCCCATTGACCAAGAAGCATGAGGGAGATTTCTTGGTATTTTTACCCGGTCAGGGGGATATCAAAAAAGCAGAATCACTTTTAAGAAAAGCCTTGCCGCAGGACCTTATTTTACCACTCTATGGGCAGCTAAGTCCAACAGAGCAAAATAGAGCTATTCAGCCTCATGCGGGCGGTAAAAGGAAAATTGTCCTATCTACAGATATTGCAGAGACATCCCTAACCATAGAGGGTGTCAAGGTGGTTGTGGATTCTGGGTATGCTAAATCCAATAGATTTGATCCTCGTTCAGGCCTTTCTAAGTTGGTTTTACACAGAATTAGTGCTGATTCTGCGGATCAGAGAAGCGGACGTGCTGGAAGGTTAACAGCAGGTACGGCCTATAGGCTTTGGTCTATAGCGACGCAAAATCAATTACAGGAATTTAGAACTCCTGAACTGATGGAGGCGGATTTGACAGGTTTAGTTTTGGATATGAAAGTTTGGGGAAAGGATGAAATCAGGGATATGACCTGGCTTACACCTCCTCCGGCTGGAAATCTAAGCTTAGCAGAGAAGACTTTGGAATCTTTGGAAGCATTAGACCATGGTCAACTCACCTCTCATGGAAAAGAAATTCATCAGCTGCCATGCCATCCTAGAATCGCGCATTTATTGCTCTATGCAAAAAAACAGAACTTGTTGGGTTTTGGAACAGACATAGCTGCAGTTTTGGAAGAGCGGGATCCATTAGGACCAGAGGCTGGAGTTGACTTGAATTTAAGAATTGAGGCCCTAAGAAGGTTTAGAAGTAGAGGTCATAGTATACCGAGGATCAAGAAAATAGAGAAGGTAGCAGCTCAATACAGACGGATGTTTCAGGTTGAAGCGGAAAATGGTGCTGTAGATCCTTGGCAAACAGGAATTCTTTTGGCCTTCGCTTACCCAGAGCGCATTGCATCAGCAAGACCGGGAAATAATGCTCAGTTTCAGTTAGCCAATGGTAAAATAGCTCAAATAGGCCATAGAGATGATTTAGCCCATGAGTCTTGGATAGCTGTGGCAGATATAGATGCTAGAGAAGGTATGGGGAAAATATGGCTTGCAGCTCCATTAAATCCACGTGACTTGGTGCCTTTGGTAAAAACCAAGGAGGTTTTGCGCTGGGATAGAAAAAACGGTGGTTTGATAGCTCAGGCAGAACATAGAATTGGAGCCATTATTTTAGGCTCCAGACCTTTAAAAAATTATGATCGTACAAAGGTCAAAGAAGCAATTTTAGAAGCTATTCGTGAAGACGGTGATTTACTTTTGAATTTTGATGAAGAAACGTTGCAATTGATCCATAGAGTGAATGCTTTGAGAAAATGGAATCAAGATGAAAAATGGCCCAATTGGACAGTTGATGGCCTTTGTGAATCAGCTGAGGAATGGTTAAGCCCTTATTTGAATGATATTCAAAAAAATGAGGATTTGAAAAAAATCAATCTCAAACAATTGTTGATTCATAGTTTAGACTACGAACTCCAGGGAGAATTGGAAAAGTTAGTTCCCGAAAAGTTGGAAGTTCCCTCCGGTAGTAAGATCCAAATTCAATACAGATCACCCGATGAGGCTCCTCTCCTTTCAGTCAGGCTTCAGGAAATTTTTGGTATGCTGGAAACACCAAAAATCAATCAGGGAAAAATCCCTTTGTTGATAGAGTTATTGTCTCCGGGATATAAACCTGTTCAGCTTACCCAGGATTTAAAAAGCTTCTGGAGCAATGGATATTTCGAAGTGAAAAAGGAATTGAAAAGAAGATATCCCAAACATGAATGGCCAGAAGATCCCATCAAAGCAGAGGCTGTTCGAGGTGTGAAAAGGAAGTTCTAAACTTCTTGATCAAGGTGACTGAGAAATTGTAGATAAGAAGCAATAGTGAAAGGTGTAACTTGTTGCTTTTCTACCATATTTAAAAAGTTTTCTCTCACAATTAGATAATCCTCAGGCTTGTATAATTTCGCCAAAGCTGTAGCTCTAAAGGCATTATAGATAAAGTTCTGACTCTTAAATGTATAATTTTCTTTGGCTACAAAAGCGTTTTCTAAAGTCAAAGGATGGCTCATTTTATCCAGCCATTTGAAACCGTTTTTGATAAAAAACTTCTCCGCTTTGATTAAAGCTTCTTCCATTTCAAAATCACTGGTAATAGCAAACCGATTTGGGATGCTTGGATCAATTTTGTTGGGAGTTTGGATAAGGGTTAAGGACCTTGAAGAATAATCACTGAGACTAGGTAAAAATCGGTGGATCAATTCTTCAACAGTATCTATTCTTACCCCTAAATTGTATTCCAAATAATTGGTATCTGGATACTCTGTAAAATGGACAAAAATTGCCTGCTTACCCAGGGGAAATGATTTCTCATAGGTGGAATAATTGGGATTGAATTCAAACCCAAAGTCAAGAAAAAATTCCTGATGCCTTTCTTTAATATCTATATTCAGCATATAGTAAAGAACTCCGGAAAATAAGAAAAGTTGCAAATTATTATGAAAATAATTCCCTCATTTCCAGTAACATAGGTTCTACTTCTGATTTTTTTATTGCTACACTTCCCTCATCCTCAGGATTATGTAAGTAGTGGTTCCAGTGTTTTTCAGCTTTACGTATCGTTCGAGGAGTAATCTCAAACTCTACCTGATCCAAAAGGTCCTTGGCTAAAGTAGATGCTTTGAAATTGCCAAAAAGATAAACTCTGAATACATCTACAAATCGTTCGGATAGGTTATACTCTTCTAAAATTTGTACAAAAGCTCCTTGAAGGTTTTTATTCTTTTTATCAAAAATCACTTCGAAAATGGCATCCAATGCTTCTTCTTGCCAATGGGTTTTAGATAATGCTCTGCAGGCTAGATAGGCAACTTCCCAATTATCGCCTTTAATCATTTCTATCAGCCTATTTTTAGCTTCTTCATCTGCCTTCAGTCCCAATTTATCTGCAAACAAATATGCCTCGGACTCATTGGGGTCACACATTTTTTCAAAAAGTCTTTCTATATCCTGATCCATTCTTTTTCCTTTATTTTGCAAATATACTCGAATTGCCAAGGGGATCACATGATTTAATCAGGAGAAGTCAATTGGTTTATTCCATTTATTATTACGTATGCTTTAGTCTGCTGAATCGCTCCATCTAAAACTCCTGAAATACCAATAACAGAGATGAAATCGAGCATGTCGGAGCCGATACACACTGGTATGATTATATCCTTTGCGAGATTCCATGTGACCTTCGAAAAACAAATTATAAACACATGAAAATACCCAATTCCGAAATACTTACTTTTTCTCAGTTTGAACAGCTGTTGGGATTGGCAGAGGCTAGAAGTTGGCAGAAATCCTATAATTCAGAAAAACACCAACTTATCCTTGATGGAGAAGATTCTTGGGAAGCTAAAGTTTTTCTGCCTTGGGATCAGAAATGGGATGGAGTGCGCTTAAAGCGATATGATGATTTTCGGGCTGCTCTAGTAGCAATTCGGGCGGGACAAGCGGTGACTGGACTTTTTCATCAGGGAGAATTGATTGATCATAAGGTTTTTAGAGCTTACATGGTTCGACAAAAACAAGGAAAGTCTCAAATCAAGTATTTGAAAACCAAAGGTAAATCCAGAGCTGGTTCCAGAATCAGATTAGGTGAAACCAATCGATTTTTTGAAGAAATAAATGAGAGGTTAAATTCTTACCAGGCTGAATTTGCTATTGATCGGTGGGGTATTTCCTGTGCTAAGACACTTTGGCCTTATTTTTTTAATTCTGATGTTGCCCCACCCTTTGATTCTAAAGACAGTAATTTATATCAAATTCCCATTCATTTTCAGCAGGCCTCTTTCGAGGAATTACAAGAGGCTGGAAAAATTTTGTCAGCCTTTCACCTGCTTAAAAATCCGAATTCCAGCATTTCTTGGGAGCTGAATTCCGATGATGAGGAAATGAATTCTGATGAAAATTGGTAAAAAAAAGCCCTGACTTTCGTCAAGGCTCTCAGGTTGGTGTTAAGTGGTAATCAAGTTTAATTATTTTTCCTCTATGATATTCGGATAAGAATTGGATAGCATGGCCAAAGTTTCATGAGCCATTTTTACATTATACTCATAAGCCAAACTTTTATAGTTTACCAAATCCACAATAGTACCGATGAAACAAAGTCCTACTGTCAAGATATAGAGTATACCCAATCCAATTTGACCCAATATAAAACGGTGTAATCCGGCAAATCCAAAGAATCCAAGTAGCGTAAGGATTAGAATCATTTGGGAGTCTTTTCTTCTTGCTCTGTAAACTTGTGCAAATAGAGAAGCCTGATCTTCATCCATATTCTTCATCAAGCCCTGGATATATCCAAGTTCCATACCTTCCAATTCAGGAAGATGTCTCAATACATTAGCCATAATTGTGTGTTGTTTTTAGGTTTTTAATCAAATTCCAAATTCTAGAAAGAATCACCACGTAAGCCAACATGGCTAGTGGATGCATGGACCAAGAGGCTTCAAACTCTCCCCGCGCGAGAAGATTCATTGCTCTTCCTAGACCACATCCGGGACACCAAGTGATTCCTAAATTTTCTAAAGGACAAAGGCTGAAGTGATTAGCCGAAGAAGGATCTATCATCAAAATTGCGATGATACTTCCAATCCAAAAGAAAAGCTCAAGAGGTAGTCTGCTGAACCGTTTGCTGATTTCTTTCATGATCGGTAAAGTACGAAAAAGGTGCCAGTAGACAAATCCTGCTCAAAAAGCCTATAAAGGGCTATTACTCTCTTTTCATGCCTGATATTCGTACAAAAAAGTGTTCGTTTATGAACGGTTTCGCGCAGGTAATTGGATTTTCATCACCTTTCCAAACTGTTCTTTCTGCTGTTGCTCCATCATTCTTCGAATGGAAGCATAGCTCTTTTTTCCTCCATAGGATTTCCATCCGGAATATTGGAAGATTAAGCCCAGTATCCCTCCTTCCAATTGATTTTTTGGTACTATCCCCAAGGCATCTGAGGCTTCTTTTCCCAAAAAGAAATATAAAATATCTTCGACTCTTTCAGTTAATAATGGTTCTGGAATAGATTTCTTGTAATAAGTAATCAAAGCCTGAATTAACTGCTGGCCTGCAGTAGAAGCCCTCAATTGTCTTTTTCTTATCAGTCGATCCACTTCTATTGCCTCTCTTGCTGTATTTGGCCAATTTTTAGTCTCTAGGCCGATTAAATAACCAATCCACTTCCAGTAGGCTAGTATGGCTTCACTTTCTTCCCTGTCTATTCTTCTGCCCATTTTGATCAACCCTCTCAACACAATATAGGAGAAGGCTAAATTAGTACCCAGCATATCTTCCTGATTAACTGGCTTCCCAAATTTTGGATCCCAGTCTTTTGCATAAGCCTCGACAAAATATCTGCTAAATGCATGAATCAATCTGACCTTAGCACAAGTTAAAATCGCCTTCTTATCCTCGTAAAACGCCCCCGGGGCGAAGATATCCATAAGGAAAACAGCAGTTTCGCCCAACCTCTCTCCTATCTGATTGACAATCCGATTAGATCTCACCAGCACTTCGGCTCCATCTGCAAAAGCATAACAATAGGGCAAGGAATAAAAACCCAGCATTCCTAAATAACTATCCCCTTTTTTCTCAAAAAATAATTGGCCTTTTTTTAATACTTCCAGATCGTAGTGGTCCGTTGAGGAATTGAAGAAATTGAAATATTTTTGAACAGAAGAGTCGAAAATCTCTGGAATTTCTTCAGGAATTTCTTCCCATGAGTTAATAATTTCAATCCATTCAGGTTTGGCCACGAGACTTTTCACTGCTTCATCAGCTAATAGGTCACCCTGACCTCTCAGCGCTTGAAAATTGGAATTTGTATAAAGCTTTAATTTATCCACAGCATTCTAACCTTCATTTTGTAATTTGGTTGGCTGAGAAAGTAAAATCAATGAATAAAAAAATTTACCCTACCGCATTAATTCTCCTAGTCACCTGCTCTTCTCTATTTGCCCAAACCTCTTTCGACTTGTGGCAAATCAGCACCAAAGGGAAAGGAAATAAGATTCACCTAATCAGCGGATCCGAAAAGGCAATAACTGACCGAAAAGAATATGATAATCAGCCCTCATTTATCAATGAGTATCAATTGGTTTTTTCAGCAGCTGACGATAAAGGAAATCATGATATCATCGTTTATAATTTTGAAAATGGAAAATTTACTAATCTGACAAAGACTGCTGACAGAAGTGAATTTTCACCCTCGATTACAGATTGTGGTCAATATATTGCAGCGGTGGTAACTGAGCCAGATAGAAAGCAAAGAATATGGTTGTATCCAACCAATTTTGGAGAACCCGAATTGCTTTATGATGATATTGAACCAGTAGGCTATTACGATTGGTATGATAATAAGGCTGCCATGTTTGTATTGGGAAATCCCAATCAATTGATCTATGCCAAGGGCCGAAATGATTTGTTGGAAATAGATGAAAATGTAGGAAGATCCATTAAAAAAAGGCCCAAAACATCTCAAATGACTTATTTATCCAGAGATATCTCTGCTAAGCAACCTGATGGAGAGGCCTTTGAGTTAAAGTATATGGATTTGGAATCCCAAGAAAAAGGTGATTTAGGATTAAGCCTTGCAGGATCTCAGGATTTCATTTGGCTGGATAAAAAAACCTTGTTGATGGGAAGAGGAAATTCTCTTTACATTCGCAAGTGGAATGAAAAGAATTGGTCTCTTCTGGGTACCATTCAAACCGAAACACATCAAAATATTTCAAGACTGGCTTACAGCAAAGATCTAGACGTCATTGTCGTGGCTATGGAAAGAAAATAATATTCAATTATGAATTTGACCAAAAAAATGCTGTTGGGCTCAGCTTTAGCCTATTCTCTAAGTATCATCCAAGTGCAAGCTCAAATAGAAGACAAAAGAGGAATCGTAGAAAAAGGAGCCGAATTGGTGAAAGTACAAGACGGTTTTTCATTTACGGAAGGCCCTGCAGTTAATCGATTTGGAGACGTATTCTTCACTGATCAGCCCAATAATAAAATCTACAAATGGAATGCAATTTCGAATGAAGTTTCACTTTTTAAAGATGAAGCGGGAAGATCAAATGGAATGTATTTCATGCTTGATGGAAACCTTCTGACTTGTGCTGATGAAGACAATCAACTTTGGTCTATTGACTCTGATGGAGATGTGCAGATTTTAATTTCAGCTTTTAAAGGAAAAAAATTAAATGGACCCAATGATCTGTGGATTAGACCAAAAGGAGGTTTGTTCTTCACAGACCCTTTGTACGTAAGACCCTATTGGGAAGGCATTAGAGGGAAGGAAATGGAACAGGATGGCGAGCACGTTTATTTCTTATCCGAAGATAGAGCGGAGTTATTTCGGGTTGCAGAGGACCTCGTGAAACCAAACGGGATCGTAGGTTCTCCAGATGGCAAATACCTCTATGTAGCAGATATTGGGGATAAAAAAACCTATAAATATGAGATTCGGGAAGACGGTTATTTAACCAATAAAGAACTCTTCTGCGAAATGGGTTCTGATGGGATGACTATAGATAGCCGAGGAAATTTATACCTGACAGGCGATGGAGTCACTGTTTTTGACAGAAAAGGAGAGAAAATCGCCCATATCCCAGTACCTGCAAAATGGACCGCAAATGTAGTTTTTGGCTCATTGGACAGAAAAACGCTATTTATTACTGCCATGGATGCTGTTTACACCCTTCGTATGAAAACCCAGGGAGTTTGGTAGAGATAATAAAGCCGTTTCATCAATACTATTTCACGATTGATGAAACGGCTAATTTTTTTTAACAATTACCTTCCATATCGCAGCTATCTCCCGAATCAGCTGAATTCATGATAATAGGATTGTTTTCTTTGGAGTATTCTGACCAGGCCTTTTCTAAAGTTTGATCAAATACCTCATCAGGTTGCGCACCGGAGATTCCAAACTTCCTGTCAAAAACAAAGAAAGGAACCCCGCTTACTCCTATCAATCTAGATTCATAGATGTCTTTTTCTACATCTTCAAACAGTTGATTGCTAGATAGCATTTCCAGAATAGTTTTTTCATCGAGTCCTACTTCTTTTCCCAAAGCAGCCAACGTATTTGCATCGTCTATATTGAGACCATCAGTAAAGTAAGCTTGCAGTAATCGCTCCTTCATTTGGTCTCCTTTTCCCTGCTGCTGAGCTAAGTGAATCAAACGATGTCCATTTTTAGTATTGGCAACCACTGTCTTGTCATAATTAAAGACTAAACCCTCTTGAGCAGCCATGTTTTTAACATAAGAAACAGCTTCATTAGCTTGAGTCATTGACCAACCTTTGTTTTTCGCCAAATTCTCGATAGTGGAAATGGAAGGGTTAGTTTTCTCATCAGGATTCAATTGGAAGCTTTTCCATTCTATTTCAATGAAGTTTTGATGTGGAAATTTGCTCAAAGCTCTTTCCAATTTTCTTTTACCAATATAGCAGAAAGGACAAACGATGTCCGACCAGATTTCAATTTTCATAGATTTTGACTTAATTACTGGTAGAAATCAAATTTGAATCAAAAGAGTTCGCTAGCCATTTTGAAAAAGAAAGAATGCCCCTCCTGTGCCATGGAAATAGATGAGAAGGCAAAAGTTTGTCCCATCTGTCAGTTTGAATTTCCAAAAAGATCTCCTTGGATCACTTGGGTTGCCCTACTCCTTCTTTTTATCTGGATTATCAGCTATATCCTTTAAGACATACCCTATGAACAAACGCGCATTTCTAAAATCCTTGGCCTTTTTAGGGATTTCTTCCGGCTCCATATTTTCTGCAAAAGCCCAAAAACAGGGGTTTACCGAAATTGACTTTGAGTCTGACTCTTTGTGGGAACAGATCAGAGCTGGATATAAACTCAAACCAGATTATATCAATTTGGAAAATGGGTACTATTGTTTTTTACCGGAGGAAACTCTGGAAAAGTATATAGCTCATATTCGGGAAGTTAATTATCAGGGCTCTCACTATATGAGGACTGTTCAATGGGAAAATAAAGCCAAAAGCGCTGCCATGCTGGCTGAATTGGTAGGTGCATCTCCTGAGGAAGTTGTAATTACCAGAAACACTACCGAATCTCTGGACTTGATTATTTCTGGTTATCCATGGAATTCCGGAGATGAGGCCATCATGTCCAATCAGGATTATGGGAGTATGCTGAATATGTTTGAATTAGCATCAAGGAGACACGGTGTCAAGATCAAAAAAATAGATATACCCATGCACCCGGAGACAGATGAAGAGGTCGTGGCAGTGTATGAGCAAGCCATTACTCCTGCCACCAAATTGATGATGGTACCTCATATAGTGAATATCACCGGCCATATTCTTCCTATTAAAAAAATATGTGATATGGCTCATTCGCATGGCGTGGAAGTGATGGTGGATGGAGCTCATGCTGTTGGGCATTTCCAGTTTAATATGAATGAGCTAGATTGTGATTACTACGGAAGTAGCCTTCACAAATGGCTAAGTGTGCCTCTAGGTGCTGGGCTTCTTTATGTTAAAAAGGGGAAATCCAGTAAAATAAAGCCTTTATTGGCACCTTACGAATTGGATAGAGAAGGAATCCTCAATTTAAACCATACAGGAACCCATCCAGTAGCAACTGACTTGGCTGTGATTAATGCGATTGAGTTCCATAATAAAATAGGTAGTAAAAGAAAGGAGGACCGCTTGAGATATACTCAGCGCTATTGGTCGGATCAGGTCAGAGATCTCCCCAATGTTCAAGTCAATACACCTCAAGCAATCCAAAGGTCCTGTGCTATCGCTAATGTAGGAATTGAAAGCATGAAGCCCGCTGATTTGGCTAAACGTCTGATTGAGGATTTTCAAATATTTACAGTTGCAATAGATGGTGCCGGAGTAAAAGGATGCAGAATTTCTCCGAATGTGTATACTTCCGAAAAAGAGTTGGATCAATTTGTACTGGCTATCAAAACTTTATCAGGAAATACTTAGAATAAATGCCAAATAATATTTGGTAATTTAGGATAAGAGGGAAGAAAGGCTTGTTTGCCTATGTCATTTTTAAAGAAGTTCAAGAAATTTTAAATTTTTGAAAAATTTTCTTGCAATTCCTTTTCAAAGCATTCAACTTTGCGACCCTATTCAAATGATTAACACTGTAAAAATAGCGCCAAGAACCAATCACACGTTACCACTAACGTTGTGTCTTGCTGCGAATTTACTTTTTTCTCCATCAAGGAGGCACAGGTTCTTTTTCAGGGTTTGACCCTGTAGTATTTCTGGTTTTCCTACGCGGAAAGCTACCCCGGCAAATTTTCCCTCTTAATCATTTATTAAAACCAATCCGGCCTATCGGATTTTCAATTCATGCCTAAAGCCATGGAAGAAATTTCATTTAAAATCCTTGTTGCAGACCCTTCTCACAAAATCTATTCTGAGGTGATCACTGACGAGATGGCTAATTCAGCCAAAGCTCGTGGAACAGGAATAGCGAAAAGAAGTCCAGCCTATATAGAAACCAAGATGGATGAAGGGAAAGCAATCATTGCTCTAACTTCAGACGGAGTTTGGGCGGGCTTTTGTTATATTGAAGCTTGGGGACATGGAAAGTATGTGGCCAATTCAGGGCTTATAGTTTCTCCTGAATTCAGAAAATATGGGCTAGCCAGAAAAATCAAGCAGGAGATTTTCAAATTAAGCCGTTTGAAATATCCCGATTCCAAAATTTTCGGATTGACTACAGGAGCTGCTGTAATGAAAATCAATTCTGAGTTGGGCTATATCCCTGTTTCTTATTCTGACCTGACAGATGATAATGAATTCTGGAAGGGGTGTCAGAGCTGTATCAATTATGAGATTTTGATGGCTAAAAACAGACAAAACTGTCTTTGTACAGCCATGCTTTATGATCCACATGCCAAGAAAAATCAAATGGCAGAATTGGCTTTAAGACAAGATTTTAAAAAGAAAATCAAATTATTTGACCGCTGGGTCAGATTAAAAAAATATGTGATGCTCAAGCTGAATAAAACCAAAAACGCAGCAACAAGCATTTTCCTTTAATCATCTCAAACCTATTTGGAACCCCTTATCTTATGAAAAAAGTTGTTTTAGCTTATAGCGGAGGCCTTGATACCACATTCTGTGCCTTACATCTATCCAAGGATTTAGGCTATGAAGTTCATGCGGTTTTGGTAAATACTGGAGGCTTTTCCCCTGAAGAGCTTCAGACAATTGAAAGCAGGGCAAAAAGTCTGGGCATCGCTTCATTTAAAATATTAGAAGTAGTTGATACTTATTATCAAGAGGTTATCAAGTATCTGGTATTTGGGAATGTATTAAAAAACCAGACCTATCCCCTATCTGTATCTGCTGAGAGAATTTTGCAGGCAAAATCATTGGCTGAATATGCCAAATCAATCGGAGCTAAAGCTGTTGCACATGGATCCACAGGTGCCGGAAATGATCAAGTAAGATTTGACATGATTTTTCAGACGATTGTTCCTGATATTGAAATCATCACCCCTATTCGTGATCTGAAACTTTCGCGCCAGGAAGAAATTGAATACTTGAAGAAGCACGGAGTTTCTATGAACTTTGAAAAAGCTGCTTATTCTATCAATAAGGGTATTTGGGGAACTTCTGTAGGTGGAAAAGAGACATTGACTTCATCCGAATATTTACCGGAAGAAGCTTGGCCTACACAAGCGACTGAAAAAGAAGCAAAAGAAATAAAATTGACTTTCGTTCAAGGTGAGCTTAAGGGAGTCAATGGAGAGCAATTTGAAAATCCCGTAGACGCTATTCAGAAGGTTCAGGCCTTGGCAGCCCCATTCGGAATTGGACGTGATATTCATGTTGGTGACACGATTATTGGGATTAAAGGAAGGGTTGGCTTTGAAGCAGCAGCGCCTTTAATCATTATTAAGGCTCATCAACTTTTGGAAAAGCATACTTTGACCAAATGGCAACTTTTCTGGAAAAATCAGCAGGCTGAATTTTATGGAAACCACCTGCATGAAGGTCATTATTTAGATCCTATCATGAGAAACTTGGAAGCCTTTATGCAAAGTACCCAAGAGTTTGTGAGTGGTGATGTCAGAGTATTGTTGCAGCCTTACCGTTTTACACTATTGGGTATACATTCAGTCCACGACTTGATGTCCAATAAGTTCGGTAGCTACGGAGAAATGAACAAAGGCTATACCGGTGAGGATGTGAAAGGTTTTACCAGAATATTGGGCAATCAAACAGCTATTTTCCATCAAGTAAATTCTGGCAATGACTAAAATCAAAACAGCCATTATTGGTGCAGCAGGATATACTGGTGGAGAGCTCCTGAGATTACTGGTCCATCATCCTCAGTGTGAATTGGTCTATGTGCATTCTAATAGTCAAAAAGGTCTGCCTGTAATTTCTGTTCATCCTGATCTTATTGGAGATTGTGATTTGGTATTTACAGATCAAGTTCAAACAGAAGGAATAGAAGCTGTATTCCTGGGGCTTCCGCATGGTGAAACGAAGGGCTTTTTAGAAAATCATTCCTTTTCTGATCAAACAGTAATCATAGACTTATCCACTGACTTTAGAGATGAGTCTAATGGGTTTATATATGGACTTCCTGAGGTAAACAAAAATCAAATTCAATCCTCAAAAAGAATTGCTAATCCTGGTTGTTTTGCAACAGGCATTCAATTGGCTTTACTTCCGGCTATTTCAAAAGGTTGGGTAAAAGAAACCTTACATCTATCAGGAATTACTGGAAGTACCGGAGCGGGAAAAAAGCTGGCAGAAACATCTCATTTCAGTTATAGAACAGGCAATATGTCTGTATATAAGCTCTTCAATCATCAGCATTTGAAAGAGATCAAGCAGACTTTCAATCAGGTTAATTTATCCTATGATTCTGAGATACTGTTTGTACCATATCGAGGTAATTTCTCCAGAGGAATCTGGATTACGGCTTACTTTCCATTTGAGGGAACTCAGGATGAGGCGGTAAAGGCCTATCAGGAATTTTATCAGGATGCAGCTTTTACTTTCGTTTCGGAGCAAGATATTGATTTGAAGCAGGCCGTAAATACTAATAAATGTATTCTTCATGTTCAAAAACAAGAAGGGCAATTGGTAATCTATTCCGCCATAGATAATTTGTTGAAAGGAGCATCCGGCCAGGCAGTTCAAAATTTCAATCTAGCTTTTGGAATGGATGAAAAAACCGGGCTGAATTTAAAATCCATTGCCTTCTAAAAGTAAAGACCCAACAAAGCTTAGATTACTCGAAGCTCTTTAATCAATCAAAAACAGAATGAATCTATTTGATGTATATCCCCTAATTCCAGTGACTATTGCTAAGGCAGAGGGGTCAAAACTTTGGGATGATGAAGGAAATCAATATTTGGATTTGTATGGTGGTCATGCTGTAATTTCCATTGGACATACCCATCCGCATTATGTGAAGAGGATTCAGGATCAATTGAATCAGATTGCATTTTATTCAAACTCTATTCAGATCCCTATTCAAAAAGCTTATGCAGCTAAGTTGGGAGAATTGTCTTGCTTGCACCAGTACCAATTATTCTTGTGCAACTCGGGAGCTGAAGCGAATGAAAACGCAATCAAAATGGCCTCCTTTGCAACTGGAAAATCAGGTTTTATTGCTTATTCTGGCTCATTCCATGGCAGAACCTCCGGAGCGGTGGCTTTGACAGATAATCCAAAAATTATTGCTCCCAGTAATGAAAGATCCGATTTCCATATTCTTCCTTTTGGGGATTTGGATGCTACTGAGGAGCTTTTAAAATCAGAATCCATCGCTGGAATAATCATCGAAGGCATTCAGGGCGTTGGTGGAATTCAAGTACCTTCTTCATCCTTTTTGAAGGGATTGGATAAGCTTTGCAAAGCTTATGGGGCTAAGCTGATTTTGGATGAAGTACAATCTGGGTTTAGTAGAACTGGTCGTTTTTTCGCTCATCAGTGGGTAGAGGGATTGATGCCTGATTTGATTACCATGGCTAAGGGAATGGGAAATGGATTTCCTATTGGAGGCTTGCTTATTTCCCCTGAATTCAAATCCAGTTATGGCTTGCTAGGAACCACTTTTGGAGGGAATCATTTAGCCTGTGCTGCTGGATTAGCTGTTTTGGAAGTTATTGAAAAAGAGGGATTGCAAAACAAAGCCTTGGAGCTAGGTGACAAATTGATAGAAGAGCTAAAAGCCATCCCACAGATTCAGGAAGTCAGGGGAAAAGGCTTGATGATTGGAATTGATTTGGATAGAGATGCAGGACCTGTTCGTTCTGAATTAGTATCTAAATACAAAATTTTTACTGGTTCTGCTGCAAATAAACAGACTATTCGTCTTCTACCACCCTTGTCCATTGAATGGAATCAGTTAAATTCGTTTATAGTCGCAATTAAAGAAATCCTAAGTAATTAACCTTTTTCAATGAATTCTGCATTAAATCACTTCACCAAATTTGAATCCAAAGAACTGGGATCCAAACTGATTGAATCAGCCTTATCCTACAAAGCTGATCCCAGAAAAGATATTTCTAAAGGAACTGGAAAAAGGATCGGATGTATTTTTTTGAATCCTTCTTTAAGAACTCGAGTATCAACTCAACTGGCAGCCCAAAACCTCGGAATGGAACCCATAGTCCTAAATATGGATAAGGAAGGCTGGGCATTGGAAATGAAGGAAGGTGCTATCATGAATAAAGGTACTGTCGAGCATATCAAAGATGCTGCAGGAGTCTTGGGTTCCTATTTTGATATATTGGCAATCAGGGCTTTTCCTACCTTGACCAATAGAGAAGAAGATATCAATGACTTCGCCTTTGGGCAGTTTGTGAAATATTCAGGTAAGCCTGTTATCAGTCTGGAGTCAGCGATTAGGCATCCTTTACAGAGTTTAGCAGATCAGATCACTATTCAGGAAAATTTAAAAAATATAAAAAAGCCAAAGGTTGTATTAACCTGGGCGCCCCATATTAAAGCTATTCCTCATGCGGTAGCAAATAGTTTTGCTGAATGGACTTTGGGTATGGGCCATGATTTAACTATCACCCATCCTGAGGGATACGAACTTGACCCAGTTTTTACTAAAGGAGCGAAAATTGAGCATGATCAGGCCAAAGCATTGGAAAATGCAGACTTTGTGTACGTTAAAAACTGGTCTTCCTTCAATGATTATGGGAAAATCCTTTCCACAGATCCTAAATGGATGCTAACGGAAAAGCATTTGAGAAATGCACCTGATGCCAAGGTGATGCATTGTTTGCCAGTAAGACGGAACTTGGAACTTTCTGATGAGATTTTGGATGGCAAAAGATCTTTGGTTCAAAAGCAGGCAGAAAATAGAATTTATGCTGCTCAATCAGTGATAAGCCATATATTAGGATAGTATATACTCAAACCTATGAAAATCAGTGTAATAAAAATCGGTGGAAATGTAATCGATTTTCCGGAAAAGCTCGATGAGTTTTTGGGGCAGTTTGCCAAATTTCCTGGCCATAAAATCCTGGTTCATGGTGGAGGAATTATGGCTTCTAGGTTCGGAGAGTCTCTGGGTGTGATGCCTGAAATGGTGGATGGAAGAAGGATTACAGACAAGGATACACTCGATGTGGTCACGATGGTTTATGCCGGACTCATCAATAAAAATATTGTAGCAAAACTTCAGGCTCGACATGTCAATGGCATTGGAATGAGTGGAGCAGATGGCAATATTATCCGTTCCAAAAAGAGACCTGTTAAAGGAATTGATTATGGATATGTAGGTGATATTGAAGAAGTTGATACAGATTTGATAAAGCACCTATTGAATGGAGGTCTAGTTCCTGTGCTGAATGCAATTACCCATGATCGGAAAGGGCAATTGCTCAATACCAATGCTGATAGCATAGCTTCCGCTTTGGCAACCAGTCTTGCAAAAGACCATGAGGTCAAGCTTTATTTTTGCTTTAACAAAAGCGGTGTTTTGATTGACGAGAAGAACGAATCATCAATTATCCCCAGAATCAATGAAGACATATATGCTGAACTCAAGCAAGAAAATGTCATCCATTCCGGAATGATTCCCAAACTGGACAATGCCTTTGCAGCACTTCATAAAGGAGTACATCATGTTTGGATTGGAAAGGCGGAGAATTTATTGCTTTCCACTAAAGGCAAACTTTCAGGAACAATCATAGAAAGCCATAAATACGATCTTTTTTAATGGAAATTCAGGATAGCATCGTTCAGGATTGCATTCAGTTGCTAAAAGATTTAATAGCTACACCTTCCTATAGCAAGCAAGAGGAAGATACTGCTACATTGCTTAGCCGCTTTTTCATCAAAAAGGAAATAGAATTTGAAAGAAAGTATAACAACATAATGGCTTATGCCAATGGGTTTGATCCTGATAAACCCACTATTTGGCTTAATTCCCACCACGATACTGTTAGACCAAACGCAGGATATACCAAGGATCCATTTTCTCCCATTATTGAAGATGGTAAACTTTTTGGCTTAGGATCAAATGATGCGGGAGGGCCTTTAGTAAGCATAATTGCCTGCTTTCTTCATTTTGTGGGAAAAGAGATGCCATTTAATATTCTATTGATAGCATCTGCAGAAGAAGAGATTTCAGGTAAAAATGGAATAGAATCTCTAGTCCCTATCTTACCAGAAGCTGAATTGGCTATAGTCGGTGAACCAACATTGATGAAAATGGCAATTGCCGAAAAGGGCCTGATGGTAATTGATGCAACTGTGAAAGGGAAATCAGGACATGCAGCAAGAGAAGAAGGTATCAATGCTATTTATTTAGCGGTCAATGATTTGCAGAAAATCAGGGACTTCAGGTTCAAAAGAACTTCCAAATTTCTTGGTAAGTCTAAAGTCTCAGCAACTATCATTCATTCCGGTACACAGCATAATGTTGTCCCCGATACTTGCGAATATACACTCGATGTGAGAGTTACTGATGCTTATACTTTAGAAGAGGCATTGGAAGAATTAAAGGAGAATCTCAATGCAGAACTCAAGCCTAGATCTCTCCGACTTCAAAGCTCTAAGGTTCCTCAAAAACATCCCATACTGACAGTTGGAATCAAACTAGGTATGGACACCTACGGCAGCCCAACGCTTTCAGATCAGGCCTTAATCCCCTATCCTTCCATCAAAATTGGACCTGGGGATTCTGCTAGATCTCACACCGCTGATGAATTTATTTACATACAAGAGATTGAAAAGGGAATCTTGGATTATATCCTGATTTTAGAAAAATACGCAGAATTAAAAACATCCAATTTGTCAAACTGAACTAATCATTGAAACATCTTTCCAATCCTTAATCGTATGGGCATAATTGGAAATTTATTTAAAATTGATTGACAAATACATCAAACCATAAGCACATGAAAATTTGGCAAAAAGCCACTGGAAGCAAAAAAGAAGTAGAATCCTTTACCATTGGAAGAGATCCTGAATTTGATAGTATCCTCGCTCCTTTTGATGTTTTGGGATCTATGGCACACGCTGCTATGCTCCAGAAAATTGGACTTTTGACTGAGGAAGAAAATACCACGCTTCAGCAGGGACTTAAAGAAATATATTTTGAGATCGAGAAAGGTAAATTCAAAATTGAAGCCGGAGTTGAAGATGTTCATTCTCAGGTAGAATTTTTATTGACTGAGCGCTATGGTGATGTAGGAAAAAAGCTACATTCAGGGAGAAGCCGAAACGATCAGGTTTTGGTGGATTTGAAACTATACTATAGGGCTGCTATCCGGGATTTGGTCGAGGCGAGCGCTGAATTATCTGAGCTTTTACTTTCCCTTTCTAAAAAGCATCAATCCGATTTAATGCCTGGCTACACTCATACGCAACTGGCTATGCCTTCCAGCTTTGGTTTATGGTTTAGTTCATTTGCTGAAGGTATCAGTGAGGACTTGAGTTTGATGAAAGCAGCATTTGATCTGTGCAATAAAAACCCTTTAGGCTCTGCAGCAGGTTATGGTTCGAGTTTTCCCTTAGACCGAACTATGACTTCAGAGCTATTGGGATTTGCGGACCTTCATCACAATGTGATCAATGCTCAAAACAGTCGCGGAAAAACTGAAAGAACCTTAGCCTTTGCTATGGCAGGTATGGCAGGAACTTTAAACCGCATGGCTGATGATGTGTGTATTTTTATGAATCAGCATTTTGGTTTTATTTCCTTTCCGGATGATTTGACAACAGGATCCAGTATCATGCCCCATAAAAAGAACCCGGATGTTTTTGAACTCATTCGCGCTAAAACCAATCAAATTCAGGCCGTTCCCAATACTGTTTCCCTCCTACTGACCAACTCTACCACCGGTTATCATCGGGATTTACAGCTATTAAAAGAGGAGATTTTTCCTGCAATAGCTTCACTTCAATCCTGTCTGGAAATGACTACCTTCATGCTGAAGTCCATTAAAGTTCAATCAGGAATTTTGAAAGATGAATTCTATAAGCATTTGTTTTCTGTAGAGGTAGTCAATGATTTAGTGTTGAAAGGAATGCCTTTCAGAGATGCTTATAAAAAAGTAGGCTTGGATATAGAAAAAGGAGATTTTAGCCCTGATCAAAACTCACTAAATCATGTTCATGAAGGGAGTATCGGGAATTTGAATCTGACCGAGATTCAAGAGAAAAATGAAAAAGCAGTAGCACAATTTAACTTTGAAAAAATAGACGAAGCATACAAGAAACTTTTGTCGTAGTGTGACAGAATATTTGTTAGGGTTTTTCTTTTTTTAGTAAAATTTATTTTTGTTATAAAGAAAATTTATAAACTTTAGACAAACCCATCACCATGAAAACCAATTATTTTGGTTCCACCCTTTCCGCTGATTTAAAAGCCAGTTTGGTCGTCTTTCTGGTTGCATTACCCTTATGTTTAGGTATAGCTGTAGCCAGTGGAGCCCCCCCTATGTCTGGTTTGATTGCCGGAATTATTGGAGGTATTGTGGTGGGTTCATTGTCTGGATCTCATGTCAGTGTCAGTGGTCCCGCAGCAGGATTGACTGTGATCGTTTTAGATGCAATTTCATCTTTGGGTACCTTCGAACTTTTTCTTGCAGCAGTAGTAATGGCAGGGTTAATCCAGCTGATTTTGGGATTTTTAAAGGCTGGAGTTTTAGGATATTATTTTCCCCACTCAGTAATCAAAGGAATGCTAACCGCTATTGGCTTAATTTTGATCCTAAAGCAAATTCCACATGCATTAGGCTGGGACAAAGATTTAATGGGAGATCTTGCTTTTCGTCAAATGGATGAGCAAAATACATTTTCAGAAATCTGGTATGCCATACAATATTTCAGTCCCGGAGCGATTCCAATTGTTCTAGTTGCTTTGGGACTAATTATCTTTTTTGAGAAGCCTAAGATCAAAAACCATAAAATTTTCGGTTTAGTACCTGGAGCCTTGTGGGCTGTAATAGCAGGGATTTTAATCAATCAGTTATATGGAATAATTAGGCCATCATGGAAATTAGATGAAGAGCACTTAGTATCTATACCGGATGTAGATCAACTTTCAGATTTGAGTAGTTTGGTCACCTTTCCTGATTTTGGAATGATAGGCTCACTTGATTTCTGGCTTATAGCAGTAACAGTAGCTGTGATCGCTAGTATAGAAACTCTTTTAAGCTTGGAGGCAGGTGATAAAATGGACCCACAAAAAAGGCTTTCCCCTTCTTCCCGAGAGCTTGTTGCACAAGGTGCAGGTAATACCCTTTCAGGATTAATAGGTGGTCTTCCTGTGACAGCTGTGATTGTACGTACTACTGCCAATATTACCTCAGGGGCTAAAACAAAGCTTTCTGCCATTTGCCATGGGATACTTTTGCTAGTATTAGTCATTGGTATCGCCGAATTACTTAATTTGATACCCTTAAGCTGTTTGGCTGCTGTACTTTTCTTTGTTGGATATAAACTGGCAAAGCCATCAGTCTTTGTTCACGAGTATGAAAAAGGCATGAATCAGTTTATTCCATTTATGGTCACCATCAGTGCCATCCTCTTTACCGATTTGCTAATAGGCATCGGGATTGGGATGATATTTGGAATCTTTTTCGTTATTCGAACCAATTATCAAAAGTCAGTTTCAGTGACTGAATTGGATGGAATGTATTTGGTTAAGCTGCAAAAGGACGTTTCATTTCTGAATAAAGCCCCTTTGATGAGGCATTTGGCTGAAATTCCAAATGGAAGTGATGTCGTCTTAAATGCTACAAGGGCCAGATTTATAGATCATGATATACAGGAGGTTTTAAATGATTTCATTGAGACTTCTACTGATAAAAATATCACCATTACCATTGAAGGATTTAATTATAAATTGAAAGAATCATGAACCAGTACGAGAAACTCTTATTACAAAATAAAGCTTGGTCCGAAGAAAAGACAGAGTTGGATCATGAATACTTTTCAAGAAATGCTACTCAGCAAAGGCCCAAGTTCCTATGGATTGGATGCTCTGACAGCCGAGTTCCTGCCAATGAAATCACGGGAACAGACCCTGGAGAAATTTTCGTGCATAGAAATATTGCCAATATGGTAGTGCACACTGATCTAAATTTGCTTTCAGTTCTTCAATATGCCGTTGAGGTCCTTCAGGTGGAACACATCATTGTATGCGGACATTATGGATGCGGAGGTGTGGAAGCGGCAATTTCAAATTTTCACCTTGGATTGATCAATAAGTGGTTGAGAAATATAAAGGAAGTCTATTTCAATAATCAAGAAGAACTTGATTCCATTGAGGACCATAGTGAAAAAGTAAATAAGTTGGTTGAATACAATGTAATCGAACAATGCCAAGATTTGATTAAAACCTCCATCGTACAAAGAGCATGGATGGAAAGGAAGGCACCTGAGATTCATGGTTGGGCCTATGGGTTAAAGGATGGATTGGTGAAGGAGTTAATCAATATTAAACCTGATTTTGAAAACATTAATCCTATTTTCCGTTACAATCAAGATCAATTGAAACACTTACATTAATTTGATTCGAATTGAGGAATCTCTTTGAATTCTGAGATTCTTCATTTTTATTTGCATCATCCTTTCACTTTTTAAGGTGCTAGGATTTATAAAGAAGAGGTAAGAGACAGGCTCTATGACCCTCTGGCAACCTTCCGTAACGTCGGAAAGGTGCCAATTCCTGCCGATTGAGAAGGTCTCAATTGGAACTATAAATTCTCTGCAATATGATTAAAGGATATTCCCCCCTACTTCAGGTTACTTCCCTTTTTTCTTTCAGAGCATTTATGCTTTAAGGATTCTGCTTTGCCTAATCCTGGATTACAGTTTTTATTTAAAACCCTTTAAACCCTATTACTTATGTCTACTTACAGATTTGAGACCCTTCAGCTTCATGCTGGACAAGAACCTGACCCTTCAACGAATGCAAGGGCCGTCCCTATTTATCAAACCACCTCATACACCTTCAATTCCGCAGAGCATGGAGCCAATCTATTTGGGTTGAAAGAATTTGGAAACATCTACACCAGGATTATGAATCCTACCACCGATGTTTTTGAAAAAAGATTGGCAGCTCTGGAAGGTGGTGTTGCAGCTGTAGCTACTGCATCAGGCCAGGCAGCACAATTTCTTGCATTGAATAATATTCTGCAGGCAGGTGAAAACTTCGTTTCGACTTCTTTCTTATATGGTGGAACTTACAATCAATTTAAAGTTGCTTTCAAAAGAATTGGGATAGAAGCAAGATTTGCAAAAGGAGATAACCCTGAGGCTTTTGAAAAACTAATAGATCAAAAGACCAAGGCAATTTACTTGGAAACAATTGGTAATCCTGAATTTAATATTCCTGATTTTGATGCAATCGCGGCAGTTGCCAAAAAACATGATATCCCTCTAATAGTAGATAATACTTTCGGAGCTGGAGGTTATTTATTTAATCCAATTGCTCACGGCGCCAATGTGGTTACTTCCTCTGCTACCAAATGGATTGGTGGGCATGGAACCTCCATTGGAGGAATCATTGTGGATGCTGGCAACTATAACTGGGGGAATGGCAAGTTTCCTCAATTCTCCGAGCCATCAGAAGGTTATCATGGATTGAATTTCTGGGAAGTATTTGGAGAAAATAATCCACTGGGACTTCCCAATATAGCATTTGCCATTAGGGCAAGAGTAGAAGGCCTCCGGGATTTCGGACCGGCATTAAGCCCATTTAATTCATTCTTGTTATTACAAGGTTTGGAGACACTTTCCCTGAGAGTACAAAGAACTGTAGATAATGCTCTAGCATTGGCAAAATGGCTTGAATCTCACCCAAAAGTTCAGAAAGTAAATTACCCCGGTCTTGAATCTTCTCCCTATCATCAGCTAGCAAAGAAATATCTGAAAAATGGCTATGGAGGTGTTTTGAGCTTTGAAATTAAAGGAAATAAAGAGCAGACATCTGCTGTAATCAATTCTCTGAAATTGATCTCTCACCTAGCGAATGTAGGTGATGCAAAGACCTTAATAATCCAACCTTCAGCCACTACGCATCAGCAACTTTCTGAGGAGGAACAAAAAGCTGCGGGAGTTACTCCTACCCTGTTGAGAATCTCATTGGGAATAGAGCACATCGAAGATATCAAGTCGGACCTTCAACAAGCCTTTGATTCGATTTAATTAAAAAATGAACCTTACTAGTCAATACGCATCGATTACCATGTCTTTGGAATTATTTCAGTCTACCAAACCCCTGGCTTTAGAGTCAGGGGAATATCTTTCGGAGTTTGAGCTTGCTTACACAACCTACGGCAATTTGAATTCAGACAAATCTAATGTAGTCTGGGTGGTTCATGCATTAACAGGAGACTCCAATGTGACTGATTGGTGGAGTGGGCTTATCGGGGAAGATAAATTCTTTGATCCTTCAGACCATTTCATAATCTGCGCCAACTTATTGGGTTCAAATTACGGTTCAACCAATCCCTTAAGCATCAACCCACAAAGCAGAGAACCCTATTATTATGAGTTTCCTCACATTACTCCAAGAGATTTAGCTAATTCTCTGGAAAGGCTTAGAAGTCATCTCAAGCTTGAAAAAATTCACACCTTAATCGGTGGTTCCTTGGGAGGACAGGTAGCTTTGGAATGGGCTTATTCTTTAGGAAATAAGCTTGAAAACTTAGTAGTTTTGGCTTCTACAGCCAAATCTTCTCCTTGGGTGATCGGATTTAATGAAACTCAAAGAATGGCTATAGAATCAGACTGTACCTGGGGAGAAAAAAGTGAATTTGCAGGTCTCAAAGGTCTGGAAACGGCTCGTGCGATTGCAATGCTGAGTTATAGGCATCCCTCTGATTTGCAGAAAAAGCAATTGGATAATGATCACAGACTAGATCACTTTAAAGCCTCTTCTTACCTCCGCTATCAAGGTCAAAAACTAGCTAAAAGATTTAACGCTTTGTCCTATTGGGTTCTTTCCAAGAGTATGGATAGTCAAGACTTGGGGAGAGGCAGAGGAGGTTTGGAATCCGCTTTGCAAAAAATCGAAGCAAGGGTTTTGACTGTTGGGGTAAATAGTGATTTGCTGTTTTTACCGGAAGAATCCCAGTTTATCTCCAAACATGTTAAACGCGGGACCTATAAGGAAATTCAATCAACAGCCGGCCATGATGCTTTTTTGATTGAGTTTGATCAATTGAGTTATTTGCTTCAGTCTTTCTACTTGGAGAAAAATTAGGCTTCGACTCCGCTCAGCCTGACAGGAATCAGAATCTGTCATTGATAGCTAGACCAAAGGATAATTCTCAGGAATATTGCTAAGTAGGGCTTCGATTCCGCTCAACCTGACAGAAATTGCGACTTTATATTGAACGAGGAGTCGAGGGATCCTCGACTCTACTTCTTTTGATTTAATTCTTTTACTCTAGTCCACTCCACGGTTCTATCAATCCAAGAAAAGCCCATGTATCCTTTCACCTCTAAAACATCTTTTGATTTCATCCTGATTTCGCAAGAATAGGTATTCCCTGATTTTGGGTCATAAATCTTTCCTCCCTTCCAAATTCCGTCCTCGTAAGATAAACCTTCCAAGATTGTTAAGCCCATCAAAGGCCTTTGCTGGAGTTTTTTATCATCATTTTCCACATCCTTTGCAGGCTGACCATTTTTTATAGGCTCTTTTAGCCAAGATATTTTTCCTAAAAATGAACCATCTTTTTCCATGATATCTACTTTGGCTGTTTTCTCAGTATTATACCAAGTGCCCAGGATTTCATCTCTACTTTGTCCGAATGAAGAAAAGGAAGCAATTAAAAAAAAAGTGAATAATAAAGAAGCTAATTGTCGTGATTTCATAAAAACTCTGTTTTTAAAATTTTAATCGATTTAGATTTGAACTGTTAATTGAAAATGGGAGAAAAGGATTTGAGACAGGTAAGATTAGATCATAATGGTACAACATTATTTTTGATGAAAGAAAAGGTTGTATACCATCAAAATACAAGAACTTTTTTTATTTCTGACGTACATTTTGGAAAAGCCGCTCATTTCAGAAAGTCAGGTATTCCTATTCCTGAGCCAATACACAAGGTTGATTTAGAAACTCTAAGTCTTCTATTTGATGAGTTCTCTCCCTCTTCTGTTTATTTTTTGGGGGATCTATTTCACAGCGACTGGAATGGCCAATGGGACATATTAATGGACTTTTTGGAAACTTATCCAGCCATTAACTTTCATTTGGTTCAGGGGAATCATGATATTCTTCCCCCATCTTTTTATAAAAATTGTCCCATAGCCATTCACAAACAACCTGTATTTTTAGAAAATTTAATTTTAAGTCATGAACCTTTAGAGGATTTTTCCGAAGGATATTTGAATCTTTGTGGGCATATTCATCCCGGGATTAGGCTCCGAGGAATGGGGAGGCAATCCCTCAGATTGTCCTGCTTTTATTTGGAAAACAATCAGTTGATTTTGCCTGCTTTTGGAAGCTTCACAGGATTGGCTTTGATCAAGCCGGGAAAAGAAGCTAAAGTTTATGGAATTACCTCAGAAAAAGTGATTCCATTGCTTTCTTAAAACAAATTGGCAAAATCCTTGGGGATGGTTAGCTTTGATGTGAATTATAAAAACTCCATGGCAAATTATCCAAGAAAGAAAAAAACCTTAGGGCATTTCAAATTTGGAAGTGTACTTTTTAGCACTACCCTTTCCTTATTTATAGTTGGTTTATTTGGCGCGATCCTCATCCAAGCCAAATCTCTTTCCAGCATGATCCGCGAAAATGTGGAGATTCAGGTCTTTTTGGATAAAAATCTGAATGATGATGAAATTTCAGCTATTCGAAAAAATCTGTCCAGCAGGCCTTTTATTTTGAGAAAGGCAGATACACTTGGTTTGAGATTTATTTCTGATGAAGAGGCGGCAGCAGCTTTTATTGAAAGTACCGGTGAAGATTTTACCAAATTTCTCGAGGATAATCCATTGAGAGATAGTTTTGTGCTTTCCATTGCCGAGGAGTTTCAGACGAGCGAACAAATCAATGAAATCAGTAAAGAGTTAGAGGGCGTTTCAGGTGTCTTCGAAGTTTCCTATATGACTGATTTGGTGGATTCTATCAATAAAAACCTCTTGAAAGTTAGCATCGTGATGGGAGCTTTTATCTTGATCTTGGTGATCACTGTGATCATGTTGATTAATAATACAATCAGGTTGGCACTTTTCTCACAGCGATTTTTGATTCGATCTATGCAGTTGGTAGGAGCTACTAGAGGGTTTATTAGAAAACCATTCCTACTAAGATCATGGATATTTGGAATGCTTGCAGGTGCTTTTGCCTCCTTGATCCTTTTTGCCTTAATCACCTATGCTAAATCAGCCATTGAGGGGTTTGCCTTACTACAAAATCAGGAATTGATGTTGATCCTATTTGGAATATTGATAGTAGTAGGCGGAATTCTTTCTGTATTAAGTACCTTGCGGGCAGTAAATAAGTATTTAAATATGACTTTAGACGAATTATATTGATATGAGCAAAGCATCTTTTCCTTTTTCGAAAAAGAATTACAAACTGATGTTCATTGGGATCGGGATGATCGCTTTGGGTTTTATTTTAATCGGTTTGGATCCAGAGCCTCATGGTAATGGTGTTCTAGGTTTAACCGTTGGACCAATCATTACCTTAGCTGGTTTTATTTTTCAATTTTATGCCATTTTGGCCAAAACCGAGAAAAACAGCTGAATTTATATTCAGTATAACTTATGCAAGAAGTACCCTACGGCGAAGTTTTCTTAATCAATAAGCCGCTCGAATGGACCTCCTTTGATGTGGTGAAAAAAGTGCGAAATGCACTGAAAATTAAGAAAGTGGGACATGCCGGAACATTAGACCCTCTAGCTACAGGCTTATTGATTGTTTGTGCTGGGAAAATGACTAAGCAAATAGAAGGCTTCATGGGGCAAGAAAAGGAATACGAAGGCACCTTTGTATTAGGGGAAACCACAGAATCCTTTGATCTGGAAAAGCCTGTTGAATTTGTGGCTGATGCTTCTGAAATAAAATTAGAAGACGTAAAAAGAGCTGCAGCTGAGTTGACAGGTAATATACTCCAAATCCCTCCTATGCATTCAGCTATCAAAGTTGATGGAAAACGGGTGTACGAGTCGGCCCGAAAAGGTTTGGAAGTTAAAATGGAACCTAGACCAGTGGAAGTTCGGGAATTTGAAATTTTAAGCTATCAGGATCGGAAAGTTAAGTTTAGAATTTCTTGCTCAAAAGGAACCTATATCCGAAGCTTAGCTAGAGATCTTGGCGAAATTTTGGAAGTCGGTGCTTATATGAGTTCACTTTGCAGAACCCGTATTGGTGATTTGAAACTTTCGCAAGCAAAAGAGCTTTTACCTTTAATAGAAGAAATCAAAGCCCGGAAAGCGAATGAAAATTTATGAAGGTCTAAATGAATTTTTACCGGTTACTAATCCGGTTGTGACCAGTGGCACTTTTGACGGGGTGCATTTAGGGCATCAGAAAATATTACAAAGAATACGGGAAATTGCCCGCTCCATTGGAGGAGAAACGGTGATGATCACTTTTTGGCCTCATCCTAGATTAGTCCTTTATCCTCAGGAGCACAAATTGAGACTACTGAGTACATTTGAAGAAAAGGCAAAACTTCTAAGACAATTTGGCATAGACCATTTGGTGACTATACCTTTTACCAAAGAGTTTTCCCAGCTGAGTTCCAGAGAATTTATTGATCAAGTATTGGTAGAAAAAATTCAAACCAGAAAGCTGGTAATTGGCTATGATCATAGATTTGGTAAAAATAGAGAGGGCTCCTTTGAGTATTTGAAACAAAACAGCGCTGAATTTGGCTTCGAGCTAGAAGAGATCTCCAGGCAAGATGTGGATGAAATTGGAGTTTCCAGCACCAAAATCAGAAAGGCACTAGAGTCAGGAGACATAGAAACCGCCAATTCCTATTTGGGCCGGTCTTATGAATTAAATGGCTTGGTGATAAAGGGCCAGCAGATTGGAAGATCCATCGGATTTCCCACTGCCAATATTCATATCCCAAATGATTATAAACTCATTCCAAAAGATGGCGTTTATGCAGTAGAGACTTCTGTCAACGGAAGTATTTATAAATCTATGCTGAACATCGGTAATAGACCAACAGTGGATGGAAACAAAAAAACAGTTGAGGCTCACCTTTTTGATTTTCAGGGAGACCTGTATGATAAACAGCTGACCATCTATCTAAAGGCCTATTTGAGAGAGGAGCAAAAATTTGAGAACTTAGATGCATTAAAAGAGCAGCTGCTCAAAGATCAGCAGCAGGCAAAATCAATACTATAAACCCAATATAATGATCAATAAAACCGTAAAAGACGCTAAAGAGGCAGTTGCCGATATTCCCAGCGGAGCTTTCCTGATGATGGGAGGCTTTGGATTGAGTGGAATACCTGAGAATTGCATTTCAGCCTTATTAGAAAGAGACATTAAAGACTTGACGATAGTCTCCAATAATGCTGGGGTTGATGACTTTGGTATTGGACTTCTTTTGAAGAAGAAAATGGTCAAGAAGATGATTTCCAGTTATGTGGGTGAAAATGCAGAGTTTGAGCGACAATTATTGAGCGGAGAGCTGGAAGTAGATTTGATTCCTCAAGGTACTATAGCAGAGAGAGTTCGTGCTGGTGGAGCTGGCATTCCCGCCTTTTTTACTCCGGCAGGAGTTGGAACAGAGGTAGCCGAAGGAAAAGAAATCAGAGAATTTGATGGGAAACTATATTTAATGGAAAGATGGCTTCGGGCTGATTTTTCTTTGGTAAAAGCTTGGAAAGGAGATACTGCCGGTAATTTGATTTTCAAAGGAACCGCCAGAAACTTCAACCCTATGATGGCAGCGGCAGGAAAAATCTGTATAGCAGAGGTAGAAGAATTAGTTCCGGCGGGTGAATTGAATCCAAATGAAATCCACACACCGGGAATTTATGTGCAGCGGATTTTTGAAGGTAAGAACTATGAGAAAAGAATAGAGCAGCGCACAGTATCTCAGGCCAAATCTTGATATAAACCCATTGAAATCATGCTAAGCAAAGAACAGATAGCCCAAAGAATAGCCAAAGAGGTAAAAAACGGACAGTATATCAATCTAGGTATAGGCATTCCAACCCTTGTGGCAAACTATATTCCTGATGAATTGGAGGTTGTGCTGCAATCCGAAAATGGTCTTTTAGGAATAGGCCCCTTCCCTACTGAAGATAAAATTGACCCTGATTTAATTAACGCCGGTAAGCAAACCATTACCATGGTAAAAGGATCTGTGCTTTTCAATTCTGCAGAGTCTTTCGCGATGATAAGAGGTGGTCATGTGCATCTGACAATATTGGGAGCTATGGAAGTTTCAGAAAACGGAGATATCGCCAATTGGAAAATTCCTGGAAAAATGGTTAAAGGAATGGGGGGCGCAATGGATCTGGTTGCTTCTGCTGAAAATATCATTGTTGCAATGCAGCACTGCTCCAGAGATGGCGCTTCTAAATTATTGAAAGAGTGTTCTCTTCCAATCACAGGTATCAAGTGCGTGAAAAAAATAGTCACAGATTTAGCTGTATTAGAAGTTAGCCCAAAGGGTGGCTTTGTTCTTAAGGAAAGAGCTCCCGGTGTGAGCGTGGAAGAAATTCAGGAAAAAACAGAAGGTAAATTAATTGTGGAAGGCGAAATACCAGAAATGGTTTTCTAAAAATATGAAGTTCTGGGAACCTGAGTTCGATAGCTATGGTTTCCTTCAAAATCTTAAAAAATGAAAAAGTCAGATATTAAATTTCAAATCAATTTAGACGATTCTAACATTCCAAAAGATATAATCTGGGATGCTTCTGATAAAGAAGGGGAAGGTGCAGAGTCTACCAAGAGTATCAGTTTGAATGTTTGGGATAATTTGAATCACAGTACACTCCGAATTGATCTTTGGACGGAGGAAATGTCCGTAGCTGAGATGAAGCGATTTTATATTGATATCATAAGAGGAATGGCCCAAACCATTCTGACCAGTACAGGAGACGAATATATGTCTGAAGAAATGAAAGAATTATGCGATAGGCTGGTGAAGCATGTGAATGAAGAAAATGCCAAGAGCAGCTAAAAAAAATGATAGCCTGATTTGATCAGGCTTTTTTTTTTACTACCACATGTCCTATATTTTTTTTTAGGAATTTTTAATATTTATATGCTTTGACTTAAATTTTAATAATTAAAAGAATCTTATTTTTCAGGATTTTCATAAATAGAGTCTGAGTTTCCATAGGAGGTATATATTTTCCATTTATGGCGGAAAATGATTTTTTAATTGAACCCATTGTTTATTCAGTTTTTACCTTAATTTTCGACAAAATATGCAGACTCACCCATCTCTGTGTATACTATTCACTTAAACACCAAAATAGCCTATGAGCAATTTTACACGCAAAATCTACGGAGCCTTTGCAACCTTGGCTTTATTAGTTTCCCTAGGCCTAGGGACAGTGTTTGCACAAACCACAATTTCGGGTACTGTAACTGATGCAGATACTAATGAAACTTTGGTAGGTGTAAACATCCTAGTTAAAGGAAAGGTAATCGGAACCATTACTGATCTATCAGGAAAATTTTCCCTGAACGTCAATCAAGCTCCACCTTTTACCTTAATATTCTCCATGGTGGGATATGTTTCAATGGAAATGGAAATCACTAATGCAAATACTTCTAACCTTAAAGTTGCATTATCAGAACAGACTATGCTTGGTCAAGAGGTTGTTGTTTCTGCGTCAAGAGTTGAGGAAAATATTTTACAGTCCCCGGTTTCTATAGAAAAAATGGACATCTTGGCTGTAAGAGATACTCCCTCTGATACATATTATAAAGCAATAGGAAACCTAAAGGGTGTTGATGTAACTAGTTCTTCTATTAATTTCCAAATCATCAATGCCCGTGGTTTTAATTCGACAGGTAATACAAGGTTTGTTCAGTTGACTGATGGAATGGACACTCAAGCTCCTGCCTTAAATTTTCCAATTGGAAATTTAAATGGTCCTTCAGAGCTTGACGTGGAGAGTGTCGAATTTATTCCTGGAGCAGCATCAGCACTTTATGGTCCTAATGCTTTTAATGGTATTTTGTTAGTTAATAGCAAAAGCCCATTTGAGTATCAAGGATTAAGTGCTTTTTATAAGCAAGGTGTGAATCATTTTGGAGGAAGAGCTGGAGAGCCAACGAGTCCTCAGCCTATGTACGAAGGATCAATTAGATACGCGAAGGCTTTTAATAATAAGTTTGCTTTTAAATTAAATGCTTCTTACATGCAAGCTCTCGACTGGTATGGTACTGATCAGACTGACTTAGGAGAAGCAAATCAAGGCGACCTTAGCTTTAATCCTGGATCAAATAGAGTACATGTTTTCGGAGATGAGGTATCCAATAATATCGGACTTTTAAGAAATGTTGGAGCCTTACAGCAAGCATTTGGAGCAGGTGTTAACTCTTTGCCAGATCAAATTGTATCAAGAACTGGTTATGATGAGCGGTTTTTGGTTGACTATAATGCTAAAAACCTAAAACTAAACGGAGCTTTACACTACAGGATCAATGATCGTTCTGAGCTTTCATACACAATGAACTATGGAGCAGGCACCTCAGTGTATACTGGAGCACAGCGATATTCTTTAGCTAATTTCTCCATTATTCAGCATAAACTAGAATTGAAGGGAGCTAATTATTTCTTGAGAGCATATACCACCATAGAAAACTCTGGTGATTCCTATATTGCTGATTTAACTGGTGTCGCTATCAATGGGATCTGGAAGTCAAATACGGATTGGTTTGGCCAATATGCTGGTGCATACTTACAAAGTTTATTCGGACAGGGAGTAACACCTGGGCAACTAGGTACTTCAGCACAACAGGCTATTGCTCATCAGTTTGCGAGAGGTGCAGCTGATCAAGGAAGGTTCATGCCCGGTACTCCCGAATTTGAAGCAGCAAAAACAGGTGTTAGAGGTAATGTAATCCCTAATGGCTCTCTATTCAATGACCAGTCTAGGATGAATATGGTAGAAGGTCAATATAATTTCAATAATGAAATTGAATTTATGGATTTGCAGGTTGGCGGCTCTTACAGAGTTTATGATTTGAGATCTAACGGCACCATTTTCGCAGATGTTGAAGGAAATGATATCACAATTCAAGAAGTTGGAGCTTTTGCTCAAGCATCTAAAAAGGTAATTCAGGATAAATTGAAACTAACTGGTTCCTTGCGATATGATAAAAATGAAAACTTCCAAGGACAGCTTAGTCCAAGAATATCAGGTGTATTTTCGCAAGGAAACAATAATTTCAGACTATCTTATCAAACTGGATTCCGTAACCCTACCACGCAAGGACAACATATTGATTTGAATGTAGTTTCTGCTAGATTAATAGGGGGTTTGCCTTTTTATAGAGAGAAATACAATATCTATGAGAATGCATATACCTTGAATTCTGTAAATAAGTATGTTGCTGCCGTGGGATCAGGTTTATCTCCAGTAGACCCTAGAGCAACCGGATTGTTAGAAAGAGCTACCCCAGATTTGATTCCAGAATTGAGACCTGAGCGTGTACAGTCAATAGAAATAGGTTACAAGAGTTTGTTAAGTAATAATAAATTACTTGTAGATTTTGCTTATTACTACAACATCTACAATGACTTTATTTCTCAAACTGCTGTTAGAAAAGCTCCAGGTCCTGTATTCCCTGGTGCAATGCCAGATACAGACCAAGGAGCATTAAATGCGATCAATGCACCTACTCTTCTAACACCTATTACTACTCCTGGACAAGAAAACACATTCCAGACCTACACTAATATCGTAGGCCAAGAAGTTAGAGCTCATGGAGCTGCTTTAGGGTTGACTTACAACTTACCTAAAAACTTTACTTTGGGAGGCAATTATAACTTTAATAGATTGATATCCGATATCAGTGATGATTTCCTAAATGATTTTAATACTCCTGAACATAAAACCAATATCACTTTCGCTAACAGAAAGGTAACAGATAAGATTGGTTTTGGAATAACTTACAGATATCAAAGTAGTTTCAGATGGGAGTCGACCTTTGCGCAAGGAAATGTACCTGAAATTCACACATTTGACGGACAAATCAGCTATAAAGTGAAAGATTTGAAATCCATTATCAAAATCGGCGGTTCGAATCTTTTCAATAATCGTTATTTCCAAAATTTTGGAGGTCCAACTATTGGAGCGATTTACTACGTTTCAATCACATTTGATGAATTATTGAACTGATAATTTGCTAACATGAAATATATTAATAAATCAATATTCTTACTAGTATTTGGCGCCCTTGCAGCCTGTACTTATGATTTTCCTGAACCACAGTTAAATGAACCTACTGCAGGATCGGCAGATTTCTCTAAAATAATATCTGTTGGAAACTCTTTGACAGCAGGTTACATGGATGGTGCTTTGTATAATAGGGGTCAAGCAAATTCATTTGCAGTAATATTTGCCGAGCAGGCAAAGACTGTAGGAGGCGGAGAATTTAACGTTCCTTCCATTAATTCAGAGAATGGCTTCTTTCAAATGGGGCCTCAAGGTCCTCTTGGAAGACTCATTTTAAGGGTTAATCCTCAAACAGGAGCAGCCAGTCCCGCTCCAATCGGTCAAGGAGATCTTCCTTCTAATTTCACAGGGAATAAATCTAATTTGAATAATTTTGGAGTACCAGGAATAACTCTACTGACAGCCCTTATTCCACAAACAGGAGGTCCTGCTTCTCCTCAAAACCCAGCATATAATAGACTTTATGAACGATTTGCTTCTAATCCTGGAACCTCTACAGTTATAGGTGATGCTTCTGCTGCTCTAGCAAATGGTGGTACTTTCTTTACATTTTGGTTAGGAAGTAACGATGTGTTAGGGTATGCTACTGGAGGTGCTTCAAACCCAGCAATTTTAACTTCTAACTCAGATTTTCAACAGCGCTTATCAGCTGCATTAGGGGCACTACTTCAAGCAAATCCACAAGCAAAAGGAGCTGTTGCCAATGTGCCTAGCCTAGCAGTTTTGCCTTATTTCACTTTAGTGCCATGGAATGCTTTGCCGTTATCGCAAGCTCAAGCTGATCAAGCAAATGCAGGTTATGCACAATATAATGGTGGCTTGGCAGTTGCAAAAAATGCAGGATTAATTACAGCTGAAGAAGAACAATTGAGAAGAGTTCAATTTAAAGCTGGACAAAATGCGTTTGTAATGTCAGACGAATCATTGACAAACTTAAGTGCCTTGGGATTACCTTCATTAAGAATGAGTAAATCGTCTGATAGAGCTACATTACCATTAGCGCAAGTGTTAGGTCAGAGTGTAGGAGGAAACCCAGCTCTTTTAAGGGGAATAAGTTTTCCTGTAGAAGACCAATATGTTTTGACTCCTCAGGAACAGGCAGAAATCAATCAAAAAATTACTGCCTTCAATTCAATTATTACTGCTGCTGTACAGGGGAATAATGAAAGATTGGTTCTTGTTGATGTAAATGATTTACTTAATAAGGTTCTTCAAGGTCAGGTTTCTTCTGGAGGTGTAGCATTGACTGCATCAGTTGTTCCTCCTTCAGGTGGTTTCTCTTTGGATGGTGTACATCCAAATGCAAGAGCACACGCATTTGTGGCTAATCATTTTATTGAGGCGATTAATGCAAAATGGGGGTCAAATATCCCGAAAGCCAATCCAAATAACTTTATTGGTAATGACCTGCCAAGATAATTTCATACCGATGTAGAAAAATACAATCAACCACCAACCTAAAATCGAAAAGCCACTTCAAAAAAGTGGCTTTTCTTATTTTTCTAGATTTATCTATAATTCAAACTGAATCAAAACATACAGGAATAGAAAGCCAGATTTTATCATTCCCCTACTCCTTTCACCTCCAATAACTTTCCTCCTTTAGATTTTAATTAAGTCAAACTAGCAGTTCAAATCGTCGCTACGCCCTTTGTCATTCCCTGAAATAGGTTGACCGTTTTTAAATCAGAATGAAGATGCTAAAAACGGGAAAAAGGATCAATTCACATCGAAAATTTTCTGAAGAATTTAAACGTAAATTGGTAGACGACTT